>ERZ808051.35-NODE-35-length-183856-cov-17.975362_pt1 | contig 183856 bp, 171 predicted proteins | sample MGYA00380199_ERZ808051 | MGnify/ENA primary metagenome ERZ808051 (study PRJEB31490, sample SAMN06133391) | mouse gut metagenome | isolation source: J11 | host: mice | place: China: Chengdu | collected 2015-05 ... | reverse complement strand
CTCGGCGATTTTATTTTTACTAAAGCTTTTTATTTCCCCCGGTAGAACCGGGGGTTTATTCTTTGCTGAAGAGACAATTACTAAAGCACCTCAGCGATTGCTGAGGTGCTCTTTTTTATTATCATCCTGAATATTATTATTTTGCTTTCGGCTCATTTTCCTCCAATTGAAAAAGCCGTATATATCGTTGATTAAAAATATTGCAAAGCATACGATCATCGGTAAAAAGGAAATATCCTCCATGCTTGCCATTATCCACAGGATAACCAGCACCACATCATTACAGGCATATGCCACTGCATAATACGGCGAACGCAGGAGCATAAGTGCTGACGCTGAAAAGCTTGTGGCGATGGATACTGTACTCATAAATAAATTGGCATTGTTAAAATATTTCAATATGAAGTGAAATAAAACAGTTACAGCAACTGTGAGCAGCATCAGGACAATGGTCTTTACTTTGGTTAGCTTAGCGATTTTCACTTCGTTTTTTCCGTTTTCATAAGGATTTTTAAACCAGCTGACAGCGGATAAAACGGCTATCGGTGCCGTCATACCGAGATAGGTTATCATTTCTCCATAATACCTGAATCTGAATGAAATAACGGCATAAAACAAACTGAAAACAACTGTGAGAACCTGACCGAGAACATCCCCCTTTGACACAAAGATCAATGCGGTCACTCCGATGAGTGATGCAATAATTGTAAGCACATCCCTTGATGAGCCTACTATAAATGAAAGGACAATCACTGCAACAGAGGACAGCCATAAGATAAGCTCAAGCCTTGTAAGGCTTTTAAAGGAATTTAAAAATTTCATCATTATCATCTCCTGAAAATATCATAAAATAATAAAAAGCATTCAATACACACATCTTCAAAGACCTAACGATGTGCATATGAATGCTATGCATCTTGCTACCCATTGGCAGCATAATATTTACTTTACTGTTCAACATTCTACCAAACAGCAGATAAGTTGTCAACAGTTTCTCATTCTTGTAAATTCAATTCCCTCTTTGCCTGTCATATGCTCAATATCAATTTTAACCATACAGGTTCTGCCGATTGCACCATTGATTTCCTTTTCAATGCCTGCATCGTCATCTGGTGAATACTTTCTTGCAAGAAGCTCAAGCGTTTTTCTTTTTTCATTGTCATCCTCTATGATTCTTGCTTTGCCGAATGCAATAACACTCCTGTATCGCGTGGTAAATTTCTCAGGCAAAACATCATCCGTATCAATCACACAGAATGAAACCTTGCTGTTACACTTTATTGCGTCAAGCTTATGCCCTTCCACAGCACAGTGAAAATAGATTTTGCCGTCACTGTAAACGTAACTGAGCGGCACTGCATAAGGGTAGCCATTATCCCCTGTGCAGGCAAGCGTGCCTGATGTATTCCGATTCAGAATGTCAATTGACTCTTTCTCTGATAAAAGCTGATTCTTTCTTCTTAGCTCTCTGAACATAATCACTAACCTCCTACATACGGATTACACGTGCATCCAGCTCCTGCACCAGTTCATCCGAATGCGTTACAATAATAATTGTTTTTCCTGCTGCTTTCATTGATTTCAAAAACTCTGTCAGCCAGATGCGTGATGCTTTATCAAGGAAATTAAACGGCTCATCGAGTATAAGCACCTCAGGATTGACTGCCAAAACTGAGGCAATGGCAACCTTTTTCTTTTCACCGCAGGAAAGGTGATACGGTGCTCTGTCCCTTAGCTTTTCGATATTTAAAAATTCCAGCATATCGTCAACTCTTTTTTGTATCTCCTGCTCATCAAATCCCATCTGTATAGGACCGAAGGCAATCTCCTCCTGCACGGACGAGCAAAAGAGCTGCAGCTCCGTATTCTGAAAAACATATCCTATTTTTTTATGAAATGCTTTTGAAAAAGCCTGTGATTTCATTTTCTTTTCCGTTATCTCTTCACCGCCGAAGGTGTATATTCCCTTCTCTGCAAATAAAAGACCGTTGAGGATTCCAAGCACTGTTGATTTACCGCAGCCGTTTTCCCCCTGCAGAACCACAGTTTCACCGTCTTTTACACACATTGAAAAATAATTCAATACAGGCTCACTGTCGTACGCAAAACAGATGTCCTTAAGTTCAATCATTGTATCACCGCCTGAAAATAAATGAATACACCAATTAATATAATCAATGCCGCAAGATAGGTCAAGTCGTATTTTGAAAATTTACTTTTTTTGTTTTTCGCGAATGTTCCGTCAAAGCCGCGACACTCCATTGCCTGCTGGGTAGTCTGTGCACATTCCTTAGCTTTTATAAAAGTTGTACCGAGAATACCAGACACCGCTTTGCTCTTTTTCGGATTTCTGCCTATGGAACGCACCTTAAGTGCCGTCAGCATTTCAAAGCATATTTGCGAGAGAATGGATATATACTGTATTGTTAAATCAAAAACAAATATAATGATATCAGGCACACGGTAGCTCTTCAGCGCTGACGTAATCTGATTGAACGGTGTGGTAAGATTAAACCGCATTACAAGAGATACGGAAACAAAGACTCTGGCTGTAATGCTCATCAGTGAATGGGGATTACCCATAAGTGCACCCGGCAGAAGAATCAGAACGGAAATGATTTCTGCAGGAACAAGCACCTTTAAAACATTTTTGATTGTATGGCTGTCCGACACTGCCAGCAAAACCGTTGCTACAGCCAGCATAAAAAATACAAAATAAAAATTCTTTGCCAGTGCAGTTAGTACAACGGCAAGCAAAACGCCAAAAAGACGAAGAGCGGTATTGCATCTCTTCGCCTTAGCTATATATCCGTTTTTTCTGAAGCGTGATAAAGCAGAAAGTATTTGCTTTGTGCTTTTATCAATGAATTTTGACTTGTCAGACTTAGGAATATAATCATCCTTCTCGGTCAGCCAGTCAGGGATATTGTTACTTTGCATAGTTTACTTTATTCCTCATAAAGGATGAAATGAGCTTGAATAGGATGACTGCAATTGCAATTCCGATTACCGCAGATAGTATATATCCGATCCATTCAGGCAGACTGCCTATCGCATAGTCAGGACAGAGTGCTGAAAAGTCGGAAAGAATACCGTTTTCCATTCCTGCAGGAGTAAAGCCTGCTATGGATACCATATCCTCTACGCCCCATTCGCCCCAAGCAGTTCCGGTGGCAAGCAGTCCAATCGGAGTAAGTGCAACAAATACCGCAAGAAGTATACCGATTAAAGTCTTTCCTTTTTTTGTCTGCGGCTGATTATTCACAAGCTCCGGTGATGTCGACTTAACAAATGCAAGAACTGCAACGGTAAATACTACCTCAGCCAGTCCAAACAATGTGAGATGCCCTGCCATCATAGCCGGAATGGAAACATTCAGTCCGTAAGGACAATACAAAGCCTGCCCTGCTGCATCTTTAAACAAATATGGCTGAATGCCGAATTCTATTGCAGTCATAAGTGCAGCAGCATTGATTCCGATATAAGATCCCACTGCTGCGCCGATATATTCCCCTGCCTTTGATTTGCTGTGATTTTTAATCAGTGAATAAACAGCATAGCCAACATAAGGAAGAATGAACGCAATATTGAATATATTAGCCCCAAGTGAAAGTATGCCGCCGTCACCGAAAAGAAGGGCCTGAATGGTAAGCGTTACCGCCACTGAAAGACACGCTGCCTCAGGTCCTAACAATATGGCTATCAGCGTTCCCCCTACTGCGTGGCCGGTTGTTCCACCCGGCAGCGGAATATTAAACATCATTGCAACAAATGAAAATGCTGCGAATACACCGAGTAGAGGCATTTTATCCTTTGATATATTATCCTTAACCTTTTTTGCAGATACTGCAATTGCAGGTACAGCAGCTGCTGCCATTACTGCACAGGTAGCAGGACTGAGATAATTTTCAGGTATATGCATAATTTGTTACCTCCATTTATTTGACAGGCATATTCTATCAAAGCAAAGATTACAATACAAGCCGGGTGGGGGGATATTTTCAGTTAATATACGTAAAATGTATATTTATACACAAAAAATTTGACAACACAAAACAATGTTGCTATAATTCACCTTAAAGTGTTAATCAACACACTTTATATGCAGTATTTAGACGAAATATAATGTATAAATTCTGCTTTCTGTTCATTACAAATATTTGGGAGGGAATCATTATGACTTATTCACAAAAGGTTTTAAATGATTTAAAAATCAAAAATCCTGATCAGCCGGAATTTATCCAGGCTGCAGAGGAGGTACTTGAGTCTTTGGCTCCTGTGGTTGACAATGACCCTAAGTATCAGAAAGCAGGCTTGCTGGAAAGACTTGTTGAGCCTGAAAGACAGATTATGTTCCGTATTCCTTGGGTTGATGATAACGGTAATGTACACGTTAATCGCGGATACCGTGTACAGTTTAACTCTGCTATCGGTCCTTTCAAGGGCGGTCTCAGACTTCATCCAAGTGTTAACCTCAGCATAATCAAGTTTCTTGGCTTTGAGCAGATATTCAAAAACAGTCTTACCGGTCTTCCAATCGGCGGTGCTAAGGGCGGCTCCGACTTTGACCCTAAGGGAAAGAGTGATATGGAGGTTATGCGTTTCTGCCAGGCATTCATGAACGAGCTTTATAAGTACATCGGTGCTGATGAGGACGTACCTGCAGGTGATATCGGTACAGGTGCACGTGAGGTTGGTTATCTTTACGGTCAGTACAAAAAGCTTACAAACCGTTCAGAGGGCTGTCTTACAGGTAAGGGCTTAAGCTTCGGTGGTTCTCTTGCAAGAACAGAGGCTACAGGCTATGGTCTTGTTTATATCACTGAAGAGCTTCTTAAGGATCACAACAAAAACCTTTCAGGTGCAAGAGTTGCTGTATCAGGTTCAGGTAACGTTGCTATCTATGCTATGGAAAAAGCAACTCAGCTTGGTGCTAAGGTAATATCCTGCTCAGATTCAACAGGCTATATCATTGACGAAAATGGTATTGACGTTGAGGCTGTTAAGCAGATTAAAGAGGTTGAGCGTAAGAGAATCAAGACTTATCTTGAAACGCATCCTGATGCAATCTACGGCGAGGGCTCAATCTGGGATAACGTAACATGTGAGGTTGCTCTTCCTTGTGCAACACAGAATGAAATCAACAAGGCACAGGCTGACCGCCTTGCTGATACAGGCTGCTATGCAGTATGCGAAGGCGCTAACATGCCGACTGACGCAGAGGCTACTCAGGTATTCCTTGATAAAAATGTACTCTTCATTCCTGGTAAAGCATCAAACGCAGGCGGTGTTGCTACTTCTGCTCTTGAAATGGGTCAGAACTCAATCCGTTCAAGCTGGACCTTTGATGAGGTTGATGCTAAGCTTAAGGGCATTATGATTAATATTTATTATCATATGAAGGATGCTTGCGAGCAGCTTGGTGAAAAAGACAACTTTGTTATCGGTGCAAATATTGCAGGCTTTATGAAGGTTGCTGATGCTATGATGGCTCAGGGTATCGTTTAACCCAACAAAAGCCGAACAAAATAATAAGATTTTATTCAATATATTTTTAAATTTTTTCAGCACTTGATATTTTCAAGTGCTGATTTTTTTATAATTTCTTTTTCATAAAATCCGTATAAAAACAACACCTTGCGGCAATAATGCTTGTGAGGTGTTATTTTATGTCAACTAAAGATAAACCAAATAATAAAAATTTAAGAGCGTTATTTTCAGTAATCTGCCTTTGCATTATTGCACTGGGTCTTATCGTTTATTTTTCAACTCAAAGTACAAATAATACATTGGTAAATGAAGCAACCACTGTTAAACAGATGCAGACAACAGAGGTACAGAAAAGAGTAACCATTAAGGATACCACAACAAGCAAAGCTGCTACCACTGAAGATAATAGCACAACCGCTGCAAAAACAACAACCGCAGCCACCGAAAAGGCTACTATGCAGTCAGGCGAAACAAACACCCCATACAAATCCTTTTACAAATATCCCTGTGAGGAAACAGTAATTTTCGGCTACAGTGAGGAACTTGTAAAAAATGAGACTATGGGTGATTACCGTTCTCATACTGCGGTAGACTTTAAATGTGCATCCGGTGCAAAAATTTCGGCAATAAATGACGGTCTTGTTCTGTCCGTAAAAAAGGATAACCTGCTTGGAAAGGTTGTTGAAATTGATCACGGCGGAAAGCTTGTGGCTAAATACTGCGGACTTGATACGGTGAATGTATCAGAAGGCGACTATGTTACAATCGGTCAGACACTGGGAACGCTCGGTGCAGTTCCGTTTGAAGCAGGCAGTGAAAGTCATCTCCATTTTGAAACCGCAATTGACGGCAAAAATGTAAATCCGCTTGATGTAATGGCAAAAAGTGAATAACAAAAGCATCTCGAATGAGATGCTTTTTTACTATTTTCATTCTGCAAAAAATAGTATTCCTGCAAATTTAATTATGAATCGCTTTAATAAGGCAATAATAAAAAAGAGGATTGTTGACCACTTAAGAATTATTTTGGTATAATTCAACTGAAAAATAAAATATCAGTAAAAAGAGGTAATGATATGGTATACACAGTCACATTTAATCCGGCAATGGATTATGTAATGCAGGTAAAGAATATGAATGAAAAAGACATAAACCGCTCCGAAGAGGAAAAAATGTTTTACGGCGGAAAAGGAATAAATGTTTCGTCCGTATTAACGCAGCTTAATATTGAAAATACGGCAACAGGATTTCTCGCCGGTTTTACAGGCAGTGAGCTTGAACGAATGCTCGAGGCTGATAATATAAACACGGATTTTGTGCATTTGAAAACAGGCTTTACAAGAATAAATGTAAAAATCAAATCCGAAAAAGAGCTGGATATCAATGCACACGGTCCTGATATATCAGAACAGGATATAGACGAACTTTTAAATAAGCTGAAAAAAATAAAATCAGGTGATTACCTGGTGCTTGCAGGCTCTGTTCCCCATTCACTTTCAGATGATATCTATGAAAAAATTTTAGAGCATTTCACCGATAAGGATATAAACGTTGTTGTTGATACCACAGGCAACCTGCTGAAAAACATACTCAAATACAAACCGTTCCTGATAAAACCGAATCATCACGAGCTGGGCGAAATCTTTTCAGTGGATATCAACAGCACGCAGGATGTGATAAGGTACGCAAAAAAGCTTCAGGAAATGGGTGCAAAGAACGTGCTTGTTTCACGTGCAAAGGACGGAGCAACACTGATTGACGAGAATGGTAATGTAATCTCCGTTACAAATGCACCCGGAAAGATTGTCAGCTCTGTCGGCTGCGGTGATTCAATGGTGGCGGGCTTTATTGCAGGATATATTGAAAGCGAAAATTATGAAAAAGCACTCAGACTGGGAGCTGTATGTGCCAATGCGACTGCCTTTTCCAGCTCTATTGCAAAGAAAAAAGAAATTGACAAAATGCTTTTAAACGAAAGCATTTATATTAGGCAATAAATAGGAATCCGAGCTTTGGTTTAAATTGTCCCTTTTATTGCCTGAACAGAAAGGAACTTGATTATATGAGAATCATTGATTTGCTGAAGAAAGAGGCTATTGCTCTTAATACCAATGCCGTATCCAAATCAGAGGCTATTGACCATCTGATTGTACTTCATAAAAAAGCAGGCAATCTTTCAGACGCAGACACATACAAAAATGCTATTCTTGAAAGAGAGAAGCAAGGCACTACTGCAATCGGTGAAGGTATCGCAGTTCCTCACGCAAAATCAGAGAGTGTTAAAACGCCCGGACTTGCTGCATTAACACTGACAGACGGTGTTGACTACGGTGCACCTGACGGAAAACCATCTGACATTCTATTTATGATTGCCGCACCGCTTGACGGTGACCTGCATCTTGAAATTCTTTCAAGACTTATGGTTATGCTTATGGAGCCTGAATTCTGTCAGGCACTGAGAAATGCAAAAACAGCAGATGAATTCCTCAATATAATCAACAACAAAGAAAAGGAAAAATATCCTGACGCACCAAAACCGCAGAATACAGAAAATAACAGATATCGTATTCTTGCTGTTACAGCCTGCCCTACCGGTATTGCCCACACATATATGGCGGCAGAAGCACTTGAAAAGGCAGGAGAAAAATTAGGATATCCGCTGAAGGCTGAAACAAATGGCTCAGGCGGTGCAAAAAATATCCTCACTAAAAAGGAAATTGAAGAGTGTGACGGTATTATTATTGCCGCAGACAAAAATGTAAAAATGGCGCGCTTTGACGGAAAGCCTGTTATTAAAACCACTGTTTCAAACGGAATAAATAAACCTGAAGAATTAATCAATAAACTTATTGAGGGCAAGGCAAATATTTATCATGCTGACGGTGAACAGGACAGCATAAGCAGTGATGAAAAAGAAAGCTTTGGACACGGTATTTATAAACATCTTATGAATGGTGTATCACATATGCTCCCATTTGTTGTGGGCGGCGGTGTGCTTATTGCCTTAGGCTTTTTGATTGATACCATTGCAGGCAACTCAAATGCCGGCGGAGACTTCGGTTCAACCAATCCGATTGCATCCGTTGTATTCTGGATCGGTAAAGCCGCTTTTGCATTTATGCTTCCGATACTTGCAGGATATATAGCACAGTCTATTGCAGACCGACCGGGATTGCTTCCCGGTATTGTAGGCGGATATCTTGCCACCACAGGTGCTACACTCAGCTCACCTACAGGAAATGACTCTGCTGTATCCGGCTTTCTCGGAGCACTGCTTGCAGGTTTCATTGCAGGTATGCTTGTAAATGTTCTGAAAAAAGCATTCGGCTGGATGCCAAAGAGTATGGACGGCATAAAGCCCGTATTCATCTATCCGCTTTTAGGTACACTGTTAATCGGCTTGTTTATGCTCGCAATCAATCCGTTTGTCGGCTTCCTTAATATCGGACTTTCAAACGGACTCTCAAGTCTCGGTGAAACAAGCAAAATCCTTTTATCAATCGTTCTTGCTGCAATGATGGCAACAGATATGGGCGGACCATTCAACAAGGCGGCCTATGTTTTCGGCACAGCCGCTGTAGCTGACGGAAACACCTGGATTATGGCTGCCGTAATGATAGGCGGTATGATACCACCGATTGCAATTGCACTCTCCACAACCTTTAACAAAAGAAAATGGACCGGCGAGGAAATCAAAAACGGTCCTGTAAACTATCTTATGGGACTCTGCTTTATAACTGAGGGTGCTATCCCCTATGCTGCATCCGACCCTCTGCGTGTCATTCCTTCCTGTATGGTAGGCTCAGCAGTTTCAGGTCTTGTGTGCGCATTATTTAACTGTGCATGCCCTGCTCCTCACGGCGGAATTTTCGTATTCCCTGTTGTTGACAATCCATTCGGATATATCATTGCATTGATTGCAGGCTCGGCTGTCGGAGCACTCATGCTTTCACTGCTTAAAAAGAATAAAAGAGAGCTTGAAAGAGCTTAAACAAAATCGGAGAAAGAGGAAAATCATTATGATTTCAAAAGCAGCTAAGATAACAAATGAAATGGGATTTCATATGCGCCCTGCAAATATATTTGTAACCGAAATGACCAAGTTCAAATCCAACATTGATATTGTTCTTGACGGTAAAAAAATCAACGGTAAAAGCATTATGAACATTATGGCAGCGTGTATCAAATGCGGTACAAATATCACAATTGAGTGTGACGGCGAGGATGAACAGCAGATGCTTGACGCTGCAATTCAACTTATTGAATCCGGATTCGGAGAATAGGCAATAAAGAGGTGCATTTATGCTTAAGGGGATTGGTGCCAGTCAGGGCTATGGCATAGGGAAAGCCGTTATCATCAGTGATATAAGCACGGATTACAGCAATGTAAAATATACAGACGCTGAAACTGAAAACAGCCGCCTGCAGGCAGCTGTTGATACATTTATAAATGAAACGAATGCACTTGCAGAATCATTAAAGACAAATGCAGGCAGCAAGGAATCCGAAATCCTTGAGGGACACATTGCTATGCTGCGTGACCCATTTATGCTATCACAGATGCAGGAAAGCATTGACTCAGGCGTTATTGCCGAAAAAGCGGTTGATACAGTATGCAATATGTTTATCGACATCTTTTCTGCGACTGATGATGAGCTTACACGGCAAAGAGTATCGGATATCAGAGATATCAAGGACAGTCTGCTGAAAACACTGCTTGGAGCTGAGGGTGTGGATATATCTTCGGTTGAAGAAAACTCCATACTCATCGCAAAGGATTTCACTCCGTCAATGACAAGCAAAATAAATAAGAAAAATGTTAACGCTATTATTACAGAGGTTGGCGGCGTAACAAGCCACAGTGCAATACTTGCCAGAGCAATGGGTATTCCTGCGGTCCTCTCCGTCATTGATGCGACTGGAAAAATCAAGGATGGTGAAGCTGTTATCGCTGACGGCTTTAACGGAGACATTATTCTGAATCCCAATGAAGAACAAATTGCAGAGTACAAGAAAAAGCAAAGTGAATATATTGCTGAAAAAGAAAACCTCAAGGCTTATATGGGTAAAGAAAGCATAACCCAAAGCGGAATAAAAAAAGCAGTTTACGCAAATATAGGCAAGCCTGAGGACATCCAGAATGTTATCCAAAACAGTGCTGAGGGAATTGGACTGTTCCGAACGGAATTTCTGTTTATGGACAGAAACAGTGAGCCGACTGAGGAGGAGCAGTTCGAAGCGTATTCCACAGTTGCTAAGGCTATGAACAATAAAGAGGTTATTATCCGTACGCTTGACATCGGAGGAGATAAGAATATCCCTTATCTTAAAATAGAAAAGGAGGAGAACCCCTTTCTCGGTCACAGGGCGATACGCTACTGCCTTGACAATCCTCTGCTTTTTAAATCACAGATTAAAGCAATCCTTAGGGCTGCCGTATACGGAAACATCAAAATTATGCTTCCCCTTATCACTGCACTTGATGAGGTCAGAAAAGCCAAAGAACTGATTGAGGAATGTAAAACAGATCTGAAAAATGCAGGCACAAACTACGCCGATACCCCAGTCGGAATTATGATAGAAACACCTGCTGCCGTTATGATTTCGGATATACTGGCAAAAGAGGTTGATTTCTTTTCCATCGGAACGAATGACTTAACAGGCTACATTATGGCGGTTGATCGCGGAAATGCAAAGGTTTGCTCACTGTATGATACACTGCAAACCCCTGTATTAAGAGCGATTGAAACAACGATTAAAAATGCTAAGGCTAACGGAATCACAGTAGGAATGTGTGGTGAAGCTGCCGCCGATACTGCACTTATACCATCCCTTGTAAAATGGGGACTTGATGAATTTTCAGTATCACCGGGCAATATATTGCTGACAAGAAAAACAATATGTAATTGTCCTTAAAAAGCAAAGGGACTGTCTCACGTATATTCAAATGAGACAGTCCCTTTATGGTATTTTTTAACGCAATCATAGCTGAAAAGATAATGATTTTAAGCAACACTTCGTTATCGCGCCTCAGCTTTATTATTATGATTTTATTTTTAATATCAGATTAAGTACGTTTCTTGCCGTTCTTTCCAGCTCTGCTCTGGTTATACCGTCAGTCTTTCCGATTGTAGCAAGCAGTGTACCGTCCGATTTATATTTCTTTGCACTGTGCTTACCACCCGGCATAAGCACATCAACCTGTGCACGGACACGGTAAGCATTGTCCTTAATGGACGGAAATTCAGGACTTGCGGATTTCTGCATCCACCAATCCGTCATAACATTGCCCTCATAGCCCCATTCCTTTCTGAGAACTGTTGTTACAAGGTCATAATTGTAGTGACTCCATACACCGTTAATTTTATTATAGCTTGTCATAATATTAAGCGGCTTGCTTTCCTTTACGCAGATTTCAAAGCCCTTAAGATAAATTTCCCTGAGTGCTCTTTGTGAAACACGTGAATCATTCTTCGTTCTGCGTACCTCCTGATTATTGCAGGCAAAATGCTTAGGGCAGGCAGATACACCGTTTGTCTGAATACCATTTACATACGCCGCACCCATTTTACCTGAAAGAACAGGGTCTTCGGAAAAATATTCAAAGTTTCTTCCGCAAAGTACATTACGCTGGATATTCATTCCCGGAGCAAGAAGAACATCGGAGCCGTGCTCCAGCATTTCAGCACCCATAACTGTTGTCAGCAATTTGACTAAGCCGCAGTTCCACGTGCTTGCAAGTGCAGTACCGCAGGGAATCAGTGAGGTGTATTTTTTGATACGTATACCTGCAGGTCCGTCAGTTGTGATAATCGGTGCTACACCCTTTTCACGCAGTGACGGAATAATTCCGCCGAAAGCACCTGCATTTCCCACAACACCAAGATCACTGTTCATCATTCCCTGACCTCTGGTGAGTGCCTCCAGCTCATCGTTGTTAAGCTGCGAAATAAAATCATCAAGTGTAATCTTACCGTCTTTCACATCAGCCAGCTTATAGCCCTTGTCACCCTTAAAGCCTATTTCAACAGGAAGATTATTGGTAATTCTGTCCTTAAGGTACGGCTTTGACGGTGCAAGCTGCTCCTTGCCGATAATCAGTCTGCCGTCCTTTTCCTTTGCAACCATACGTTCAAAGCTATCCTTGATACCGCAAACTTCATCAAGCTGTTCAATAACCATATCTTCAAGCTGAACACTGCCTGCTTTCATATCAGTACGAACGGAATTTCCGATATAAAAAGTATATTCACCGCTTTCAATAACATAGGCATATTTATGCGAGCTTTTTGAGCAGTCATCAAAGGAGGAAATATCATAAAGACTGAATTCAAAATGGATGCTTTCACTTTCGTCAGGTGCAAGCGCATTGGTTTTTCCAAAAGCAACAAGGCTTCTTTCAGCCTTTGACAATTCACCCTGAGGTGCCTTCACATAAAGCTGAACAATCTCCTTACCGCTTACATTACCGACATTTTTTACATCCGCCGTAATATAAAACGTATCATCTTTTCTTTCAAATGAAACAGGCTTTATTTCAAACTCGGTATAGCTCAGACCAAAGCCGAACGGATAAAGCACCTTATCCCTGAAAAAGCTTTCAAAATATCTGTAGCCTACAAAAATGTCCTCTTCGTAGTTATTATAATCCTTGCCGCCGAAATTTGCAGAGCTTGAATAGTCCTCATAATTTCTTGCAATGGTGCAGGGTAATTTACCGCTTGGAGTGGTTTTTCCCATAAGCACATTGGCAAGTGCGTTTCCGCTCTCCATACCGCACTGCCATGCATAAACTAAGGCAGTGATTTTATCGCCGTATTTCTCAGTCCACGCCATATCAACAATATTTCCGCAGTTCATTATAACCGTAACCTTATTGAAATGGGCAGTCACAAGGTCAAGCATTTTTATTTCCATATCAGTCAGATAATAGCTGCCCTGCTCCAGCTTATTTTCCCTGTCCTCTCCTGCTGCTCTGCCGATTACAACAATTGCAGAATCACTGTTATCCGCCGCTGATTTTACAATTCTTTCCTCCAGCTCCATTTCAGGGAAGCACATAGGCCAGTGACCCCAGAAGCCGTGACTGACAGGATTTTTTTCACACCAATCCTCATAAAGGTTTAAAACAGGTGAATAAATATTTGCATTACAGTCCTTAAGTCCTTTGATCAGATTCACCTGATACGGTGCATTGACATCACCGCCGCTGCCGTATCCAACATAAAAATAGTCAATCTGGCATCTGCCGAAAACAGAAATCACTTCATCAGCCTTAACCGGTAATGTGTTATTTATATTTTTCAGCAAAACGATACTTTCCTCAGCAGCCTTCAGTGCGATATCCGGCATAGGCTCAAAAGCCCTTGCAGTACCGTCGGCAATATTCTCCTCCTGCATAACGCCGTTACCGCTTACGGCATCAACTATTTTTTGTACAAGTGTATCTAATTTCTGCTTTATTTTCATAAGAATATACTCCTCAATAGATTCATTAATTTTTAGTATAGCATAAATTTGAAATATATGCTATATTAGATTAAAAGCAAATGCGACAAAAATAATTTGTCCGCTTCGCTTTCAGACTATAAAATATTATGTTGGAGAATAAATATGAAAAATATAAATCTCGGCGGCAGCTGGATCATGAAAAACTGTACCGACCAAAAGGAATATAACGCAGTTATACCCGGCAGTGATTTTGGTAATCTGATAAAAAACAATGCAATTAAAAATCCTCTGATTTCAGGTGATGAAAAGGAAGGTATACGCATCGGCGAAAATGATTTTGAATTCAGAAGAGAATTCGACATCAACGATGCGGATTTAAAATACAAGCATATCCATCTTTGCTGCGGCGGACTTGATACACTTTGCACCTGCTTTATCAACGGCAAGGAAGCATTTAAAAGCAATAACGCTTTCATTCCTGTTGATGTGGATATAAAGGCTTATCTGACAGAAGGACGAAATACCATTCTGCTTCATTTTGACTCCGCAATCAGATACATAAACAAGCTTCAGAAAGAACACCCTCTTCCGAAAAACAATAACGGTGTTGACGGTATACCTTATATCAGAAAGCCGGGATGTCACTTCGGCTGGGACTGGGGTCCCTGTATTCCATACTGTGCCGTGCTTGAAAGCATTGAACTGAAATGCTTTAACAAGAGAATTGAAAACATAAAAATCATACAGAACACCGCAAAGGACAAAGCAGTTGTCAGAGTAAGTGCGGATAACACGGAGCAAATAACCCTGCTTTCCCCCGACGGTGCAGTCATAAACGGCAATGATAACAACGAGTTTATCGTAGAAAATCCGCAGCTCTGGTACACCTATGAGCTGTCGCAGAAAAAGACTCAGCCCCTTTATACGGTTATATTTGAAAATGAGGAGGACAAAGTTGAGCAGAAAATCGGTCTGCGTTCCCTTTATCTTGATACAAGCAAGGATGAATACGGCAGCAATTTCTGCTTTGTTTTGAACGGTGAAAAAATATTTGCAAAGGGCGGCAATCTGATTCCGTTCTCTGCAATTTACGAGGACAGTGACAACAATACGGTTGATTACTACCTTGACCTTGCACAGAAATCAAATTTCAATATCATCAGAGTATGGGGCGGCGGAAGCTATGCCAGCAACTACCTGATGAATCAGTGCGACGAAAGGGGTATCCTGGTATGGCAGGACTTCTGCTTTGCCTGTCAGATGTACCCTTTCTATGACAAGGAATTCACGGACAATGTACTGGCAGAGGTTACGGCAAATGTAAGCAGGCTGACCGTTCATCCAAGTCTTGCCCTCTGGTGTGGCAACAATGAGCTTGAGGTAATGTTCTCCTATCTTCCGAAAACGGCAAAGATTATGAAAGCATATGAGGAATTCTTCTATCATACACTGCCTGATTTTATCAGCGGACTCACGGATGTATCTTACATTCCGACATCGCCTATCGGCAGTGCCTGCTTCAAGGAATACTCAAGCGACAATGTGGGTGACACACATATGTGGAACGTATGGCACGGACTGAAAAAGCTTGATTACTACACAACAAGATATTCAAGATTTTTATCCGAGTTCGGTCTGGAATCCCTGCCGTCCATGAAAGCAATCAAAACCTTTGCACCGCCTGAGGAGTATGACATTACCTCACCAAGCTTTAACAGACATCAGAAATGTCTGGGCGGCAACAAAAAAATGCTTTTCTATCTCACAGAGATGTTTGATTTCCCTAAGCATTTTGAGGATTTGCCATACCTCACAGGAATTGTTCAGGCAGAGTGCATAAAAAATGCCACAATCCATTTCAGGCAAAACAAGGGCAGATGCAACGGTTCCGTGTTCTGGCAGTTCAATGATGTATGGAACTGTCCGAGCTGGGCATCCGTTGACTTTGAGGGTGTGCCTAAGGCTCTGCAGTATAAATCAAGGGAATTCTTTGCGCCTGTCACTGTAAGCTGTAAAAAGGAAAAAGGCAAGGCAGTTCTTTTCGCTCATAATGATACATTAAATGCTGTAGAATTAGAGCTTACGGTTAAGCTGTTTAATAACGATAAAAACAGCAGCAAAAAATATAACATCTGCCTTGAACCAAACAGTTTTAAGAAAATTGATGAAATCAAAGTGAATGAAAATACTGTTCTTCAGCTTTGCTTCAACGATGAGGTTATAACAGAGATATTCACCTCACCTGACAAAATGCATCTGAAAAAAGCAAATATTACAGCCAAGCTTGACGGCAATAAAATGATATTGACCAGTGATACATTTGCTTACAATGTTTTCATAGACAGTGATGAAATCGCAAGCGACAACTATTTTTCACTTGCAAAGGGCGAAACAAGAACAGTCACCTTTGACAAAGTACCAAAGGATTATAAAATCACCTGTGCAAATAACATTGAATTCAAAAAGTCAAAGCTCAAAAAACAGCTGTTCAGATTTTTCTACCGCCTGAATCCTGTGAATATTGCAAACTATTTTTATTATACATTTAATTAAAGTATTGTAGATATCAATATATTTCTATTTTATCGTAGGGGCGGATTCAATATCCGCCCAAATCATTTTTTAATTTTATGGGACGATATGGAATCGTTCCCTACAGAATATCAATAACATTGTTTGTACACTAAACAACAATTCATAAAAAAAGAACTCGGTATCAACCGAGTTCTTTTTGTTATCTGCTCATCACTATCTTTTCGTTGTGACGGTTTTTGTGTCGCTCCAGGCAGAATAGATATTGTAATTTTTGCCGTTGAACTTTACTGTCTTATAAGTACGAACACGTACATAATGCTTTTTACCGCCTGCACGGCCTGTGATGTTTCTTGCATAATATGTGTTCTTCGGCATAGTTACAGTTGCCGCATTGCTAAAATTGCTGCTTGTGCTGTACTGAATCTGATAGCCTGTTGTCTGATTCTTCTGTGTTGCCCACTGAACTACAAAGCCCTTTGATTTTGCAGTCAGCTTTGTTACCTTTGTTCCCTGCGGTGCAATATTATAATACAGTGTTTTTGTACCGCTGTAATTACCCTTAAAGGTAATGGTAACTGCGTATCTGCCCACATTTTTTCTGCCGCTTGCATAGCTTACGGTATAGTCCGTATCCTTTTTCAGTGCCTTGCCTTTGCTGTCCTTTACTGTAACAGTCGGTGTCTGCACCTTGCCATTGTATGTATAAGCGGTTCTTGAAAGGCTGATTGTTTTAGGATAATAAATAGTCTCCTTTTTCACAACGGTATCACAGGTAGAGCAAATGGCTACTGCACTGCCGTTTTTAGAAAGTGTTGCCTTGCTGACCAATGCACGGTATGTCTTACTGCCGTGTCCGGTGGTATGAACATAATCACTCGTATAATAAACGCCGCAGGTTGTACAAGTGTGAAGGGTATATCCGTTCTTCGCACAGGTAGGCGCGATAACCTTTTCTGTATATGTATGCTTTGCAGTGGCAGGGATTGTCTCTGTTCTTGTTGCGTTACAAATATAGCAGGTATAGGTTTTGATACCCTCAGCAGCGCAGGTTGCTTTTTTTGTAATCACACCGTTGTCCGAATTATGAAAATGAAAATTTGCCTGTGTAAGACATTCATTACCTGCTTCAATTAATACTTTGTTCCATCTGTTCGTATCTGCGCAATAATATACATCTGCTAAATTATTGCAGGAACCAAACGCGCTATAATCTATACTTTCCAAAGCTGAAGAGAAAAACATATTTTTCAAAATTTTGCAATTCAAAAATGCATTTCTTCCAATATACTTTATATTTTCAGTTCCTGTTACGCTTGTAAGATTTTCACATCCGCTGAATGCGCTTTCACTTATTTTTGTTAAACCACTCGATAATTTTACACTCTTTAAGTTTACACAGTCTCTAAATACACCGACTCCAAGTTCTGTTACGCTATTGGGTATTACGATATTTTTTAAAGCGTCGCAACCCATAAAGACTTGTGTTCCTATGCTTGTTACACTCTCAGGTATTATAACCTCTCTCAACCGATCACACTTTTCAAACGCCCTAAAATTAATATTTTTTACACCGTATAACATTTCCACTCTTTCTAAATTCTTACATGTTGAAAATGCATAATCACCTATCTCGGTAATACAGCCGGGTATAGTTACAGTTTTTAATTCTTTCGTGTTAGTATATCCATATGCCTGTGTTCCTATTTTTGTTACAGTGTGACCGGCTATACTATCCGGTACAATCATATTTACCGCACCTTCACCCTTATACAGAGATATCTCCGCTGTTCCGTCCTCAAAAAGTTTACATCTATAAAGCGCTGTATCATAGATTTCGTATGATACATCTGCATAAACAGGAACTGCCATTCCCAGCAGGATACTGAGCACCATTACCAATGATAATAATGCTGATATTGTTTTTTTCATAATAAAACCTCCATTTACGAATTTAAAATTTTTAACTGTTTAAATATTCTTCAAGGCAGATTTGGGCATCATAGATTTCCTTCGCTGCCTTTTTACCGACATAGCGGTAATGCCACGGCTCATAGCTGATACCTGTTATCTTACTTTTATCAGTAGGATAGCGGAGAATAAAGCCATATCTCCAGCTGTTATTCATCAGCCATTTCTGCACGTCCGTGTTTTCCTGACTTTCGTCTAAGGTCTGATTGGATATATCCACAATATCAAGCGCAAGCCCCAGCTGGTGCTCGCTCGTTCCCGGTACTGCCACAAGCTGACCTGCCTTTTCTTCAGCCTCCTGCTCAGAATAGCCGTATGAGATATATTCATCAATCTTATTGCTGAAAAGCTCCTTCTGTTTTTCCATTGAACGATAAGAAGAACAGATTACAGGTTCCAATCCCTCATCACGGCAATCATCAAGCATATCCATCAAATCGGAATACGCTCTTTCATCAATAGCGTGTCCGTTATCAAGATAAGTTACCTTTGCCTCATAATCCTCAGGTATCAGATTCCACTGATTTACAAGAATCAGATTCCATTGGGTCTTATCTATCTTTGGCTTTGTTGTACTTCCAGCATCCCGGTCTAAGGTTATCGTCTCCTCAGGTTTAACAGAATCATCCGATTTATTTATTCCGTTTCCTATAAGAATACCGACTGCTATACAAAGCACCGCAGCCAGTACAATAAGCCATGCAGGAAGATACAAATAAAGCTCCTTAATCTTTTCTGTTATTTTGTTTATATGCATTCTTTTTTTACATTCCTCTTTCACTGTATACTACTCATATTATTTAATGTTTCCTAATCAAATAATACAACTGATTACTCGTTTTGTCAACTATATTCTCGTTATTACAACTGTTTGCTTGAATTTTCATTTAAAATGAAAAAGAGGTGATATACTTGAACTTTAGTAATAAACTTCGCTGTTTAATCGAAGAACGAAACCTTACACAAAAGCGAGTTGCAAATGAGCTTAATATTGCACCGTCAACAATTGGCGGATACGTTCAGGGAAGCAGCGAACCGGATTTTGAAACCTTAAAAAGATTGGCAAATTATTTTGATGTATCAACGGACTATCTTTTAAGTATTCAATCAAATAACTGCAATAATTTTACTGAAGATGAATTATTGCGTGTATTTCGTTCTATGACACCGGAACAACAACACCTTTTTATTGAACAAGGGAAGGTCTTTATTCGTGCTAATAACACACGTGAAGAAAAAGCAAAATCATCATAGCTGATTTTAAAAGCTATACTAAATATTAACTTTTATCTAATCAAAGCTTTATGATTTAAAAGCAAATGCGACGGAAACAATTCCGTCGCATTTCTTAATCTATTTCATTTTTATTGTATCTCCCAAGTCCTCCAGCTCGCGGAATACAGGTCGTTCACAGCCTGTCTGATTCGGTGTATGGAAGGTCAGCATCAGCTTATCCCCTGTGTTAAAAATCATTCCGTGTCCGCCGTCGTCTGTAATAAGCGGAGGAAGGTGAATGAATTTTCCGTCAATATCACCGTTATCCGACTTTGCAATGCACTGAGCGTATTTATGATTAATAAAGGTTGACCAGATTAAAAGGAGCTCGCCGCCGCTTGTTCTGTACATAAAAGGTCCGTCGGTTATATAATGTTTAAACTTCATTTTGTGCTTTACCCAATAAGGCGATGAGCCATAAAACAGAACCGTCGGCTCACCGACTGCCGTTTTCAAATCATCACTCAGCTTTACATAGCAGACAGTTCCGTCAATAATCTGCGTATGCTCGTGGCAGAATACAAGATAAGGCTCACCCTTTTTGTCCACATAGAGTGTACCGTCAAGGCATTCCCATTCATCAGGTGTGACTGCTTTCGGTGAATACACCTCAAAGGGTCCCATTGGATTGTCTGCCCTTAAGACAAACACGCCCCTTAAGCCGTTTTCCCTTGTAAAGGTAGCAAACATATAAAAGCTGTCTTTGTACTTATGCACCTCAGGTGCCCAGTTCACCTGGCGGTTAAAACCGTTTTTCTCGGAATCAAAACAGGTTACAGGGTCGCTCCACTGCTCCAAATCAGTTGATTTATAAACATCAAAGCCGCCGACATTCTGACCGAAGTTCTTTGCCCTTGTACCGTAAAGATAGTATATATTCTTTTCCTTTAATATAAAAGGGTCACGTATATTAATTTCGTTAAGTTTCATAGATGATACCTCAAAAATTCGTTCTGATTATTTTTTCCGTAAGCTCAGGTGTAGGAAAATCAACGTAAATCATACCATAATAATTTTCACTGTCAAGGGGATAAGCCATAAAATGAGGATTAATATATTTTGAATTATTGTAAGGGCCTTTATATCCCCCTGCGGTTGAAAGATAGTTGATGATATATGTGCCGTCAAAGGGCTTCATTGTATCAAGAAACGGCTTGATACAATCGTTCCATCGAGGAGCAGGTTTATATTTATATCTGTCCTGAACAATGAAAGTGACCTCATTTTCACCGCTTGTTTTCAGTATAAGAGGTTCAGGAACGGCTGTATCCTGCTCTACCCATTTTGAAAAATCAATTCCGCTGTTCCTGTCATTATACTCTTCCCTGTCTGCCATTTTACAGCGTCGGATGAGTACAATTTTTCCGCGACATTCACAAAGGGCAGGCACTCTGTTCTCAAGATACCACCTGTCCTCATCTGCTTTAATATAGGTATTATATAGAATATCAAAGCATTTTTCCATTTCCTTGCCGCTGTCGTTTTTAAACTGAAAGACAATCGTTTCACCGGGATTCTCATCAAGAAAGTGATAGCAGTGCTTCAGTACATCCTCCATATCCATCCAGGCAGAAAAATGGCTGGGCTTTACAAACGCTTTCGTAAACGCGTGTACCATTTTCAGTCTGTCGCCCTTTGACTTGACCCTGATGTCAAGTCCTCTCACACCGAGACAGAGCTGTTCATAAATATTCCTGTCCTGGCATCTTGCTAAATAAGAGAGCTGAACATACTGTGTCACACAGTCGTGCGTGCCCACTAAATTCAGGCTGAGCAGGTCCCTGTTATCGTCAATATTTTCCATCCATTTTCTAAGGTTTATCTTTTCCGAATTCATCTTTATCACCAAATTTAATATAACATTTTTAGTTATAAATAGCAATTGAAAATATCTGTATTCTATTTTATAATGATAGTATATATTTCCTTTTCGGAGGCGCTTATGCTTATATTCAGCACAAAGGGCAGAATCACAACTGCCAACGACAAAACAAATCTTATGCACAAATTTGATGTACCTGCAAATATAAATGCATTAAAAATAAAGTATCACTATTCCCCAAAAACACTTGAGGACAGGGAGAAAGCTGTTATAGCCGTAAGAAACTGCTTTGACAAATACGATGAAAACCTGATTGGCAGACCTGCCGACTACCTCCCTGTAAAGAATCTTATTACCCTGTCACTTGACGGCTTAGGTGTTTACAGAGGTGCAGCCCACCGTCAGGATGATACACAGGAGCATATTATCAGCAGGGATTTTGCGTCACCGGGATTTACGAAGGGTGAAATTGCTGAAGGCGAATGGGACATTGTTTTAAATGTGCACCACGTTTCCTGTGATGTTGACTATACTATTGAAATTGAAGGAGAGACTGAATAATGAGTTATCTTCCATGTGAGCTGCATTGCCACACAATACATTCAGACGGTGCATTCCAGGTAAAGGAGCTTTTGGAAAATGCAAAGGCAGATCATCTTTCCCTAATCGCACTGACTGACCATAACACCTTTTCAGGCCACGCAGAGCTTGACGACAGCATACTGCCGAGCATAAGAGGCATTGAATGGACAACATATTTCGGACATATGCTCGTCTTAGGTGCAAAACAGTTTGTTGACTGGCGTGATGCCGTACCTGACAATATTGACGAAAAGATAAAAGAGGTTAAGGCTGCCGGCGGTATTGTAGGAATTGCTCATCCGTTCCAGATGGGCTCACCCATATGCACAGGCGGCAGATGGGAATTCAATGTTAAAAACTGGAACAACGTTGACTATATGGAGATATGGCACGAGGATCTGACAAGAATCACAAGTGAAAACACCAAATCCCTTGAGCTTTGGACATCACTTCTTGATAAGGGGTACAGAATTGCTGCCTCCTACGGCAGGGACTGGCACAGACCTGAAAACGGCGGACACTACGGCTGCACCTACATAGATATTGACGGTGATGTAAACGAACAGCGGGCAATACGTGCAATTCGTATGGGAAAGACAGTTGTTTCAACAGGTGTGAAGTTCTTCTTTAATCTTCACAGATACGCAAATACCTATTCAATCGGTGATACCGTAAAAAAAGGCACATACACCTTCAGCTTTTTTACGGATATTCACTCCCGTGAAAAGAATGCAGGCGAAGAGGCTGTAAAATACAAAACCATAAGAATCGTTACAAACGGCGGTAAAATCGTGCTTGAAACGAGATTTGACGAGCGTCACGTAAGATTGAACCTTGAAAGAGGTCACTGGTACAGAGCAGAGCTCTGGGGAAGTGTGGATACCGAAAGTCAGCTGCTGGCAATCACCTCACCAATCTACTGTGAATAGCATAGCAAGCCGCTTTAGGCTTGTTCAGATTTATCTCACTTACTTAAAAGCATCAAAATTTAACATAGATTTAACATAAATTATACTGTATTTTAACTGCAGGCCTTTAATATATAACAGGATTTTTTAAAAAATCGATAGAAAAACAATCAAATCAACATATTTTTTAATGATTTAAGCTTCAGAATTAAGTCACGAGGTACAGCATATGACAATATTTGACTTTTTAACACTGCTCGGCGGTCTGGCAATGTTCCTGTTCGGCATGAACGTAATGGGATCAAACCTTGAAAAAATCAGCGGCGGCAAGCTTGAAAGTATACTTGAAAAAATGACAAATAACCGCATCAAGGGTGTACTGCTCGGTCTTGTGGTAACTGCAATCATTCAGTCCTCAGGTGCGGTAACCGTTATGGCTGTCGGCTTTGTTAACAGCGGTATTATGGCTTTAAAGCAGGTTATCGGCATCATTATGGGTGCTCATATAGGTACAACCGTAACGGCTTGGCTCCTTTCCCTTACAGGCATTGAGGGCTCAAACATTTTCATTCAGCTGCTTAAGCCGTCCTCCTTTGCACCTGTGCTTGCTTTTATAGGCGTTATCATTCTTATGTTCGCTAAAAGCGATAAAAAGAAAAGTGTTGCAAATATCCTTTTAGGCTTTGCTATTCTTATGATTGGTATGAATGCAATGAGCGGTGCCGTTTCAGGGCTCAAGGACGTTCCTGAATTCACAAATCTTCTGCTTAAATTCTCCAACCCCCTTCTCGGTGTTATTGCCGGTGCTGTACTCACCGCAGTGCTGCAGAGCTCCTCTGCCTCTGTCGGTATTTTACAGGCGTTATCTGCAACCGGTGCAGTATCCGTTTCGGTAGCTTTTCCAATCATTCTCGGTATGAATATCGGTGCCTGCACACCGGTGCTTATTTCTTCAATCGGCACGAACAAAAATGCAAAGCGTACTGCACTTGTTAACCTGATTCTCGCACTGAGCGGTGTTACACTTGCAATGGTACTGTTCTACGGTCTCAACGCCATTATCGGTCTGCCGTTTATTAAAGAGCAGGTTAAGGCCACCAGCATTGCCGTTATCCACTCGGTATTCAACATTTTTGCTACGATTGTGCTCTTCCCATTCGGCGGAGCTTTTGAAAAGCTTATGTACAAAATCATCAAGGATGATCCGCAGGAAGAAAAGGCAAAGGATGAAACCACGCTTGTTGAGGACCGTTTCCTTCTTACACCTGCTTATGCACTTGACAAAATCAAGGAGCACTGTGATGAAATGGCACTCCTTGCAAAAACCAATATTTCAATGAGCCTTGATTTCATAAAGATTTACAGCAAAGTTAAAGATGAGAAAATCAAGGAGAATGAGAAACTCCTGGATCAGTACGAGGATAAGCTTGAAACATATCTTGTAAAAATAAGTGCTTTTGATTTAAGCATAGAAGAGTCTATGAGGGCAAGCAAATATTCCCATGCTATCGGTAATTTTGAACGCATCGGCGACTATGGCGTAAATATTCTGAAAACCAAACGCAAAATGCATAAGGAGAAAATCCATTTCTCGGCAGATGCCAACAAAGAGCTTGATATTATGGGCAGAGCGGTTAAGGAAATCATTGAGAACTCAACCAATGCATTTATCAATAATGACATTGAACTGGCACAGACCATTGAGCCGCTTGAGCAGGTTATCAACAACCTTAAGGCTCAGCTGCGTGCAAAGCATTCCAAGCGTATGAGTGACGGCGAATGCAGTATTGAAAACGGTATGCTTTTCTTTGACATCATCAATTCCTTTGAGCGTATTGCCGACCACTGTTCAAACCTTGCTGTATGTATCATTGAGCTTTCACAGGGCAGCTATAAGACCCACAGCTATCTTAAAGGTGTTAAAAACTCGGATAACAAATACTTTATGGAAAGCTTTGAGGAATATCTCAATAAATATGCAGTCAGATAACGAGGTAACATATGGAAAACAAACAACTTGTATACATAGTTGAAGATGATACATCCATACGTGAGCTTGAGATGTATGCACTGAAGAATGCAAATTTTGATGTTATCGGTTTCGGTGAAGGGACATCCTTTTTAAACGAGCTCGATAAAAAAATACCTGATATGATTCTGCTTGACATTATGCTCCCTCAGGATGACGGACTTGAACTGCTGACACACATCAGAAGCACGCCCCGGTACAGCGATATCCCTGTTGTTATGGTAACTGCAAAAACAAGTGAAATTGATGCAGTTAAAGGACTGGATATGGGTGCTGATGATTATATTACCAAACCATTCGGCGTAATGGAGCTGGTATCAAGAGTCAAAGCCATATTAAGACGAACCGAAAAAAAGGCAAAGCCTGTCCTGGCTTATAAAGATATCATACTTGACGAGGGCCGTCACACAGTTCTTGTAAGCGGAAATGAAGTTGATTTAACATATAAGGAATATGAAATTCTCAAGCATTTAATAAGAAACAAGGGCATTGTACTCACTCGTGACCGACTTATGGAAATTGTATGGGGCTATGATTTTGAGCAGGGCAACAGAACCGTTGATGTGCACATTCAGTCACTCAGAAAAAAACTGGGCAATGCCGGTGAGCATATTAAGACCATACGCAACGTCGGTTATAAGGTCGGTGATTAAATGACAAAAAAAACACTTTCAAAAATTCTCGCCTTCGGTGTAGCCGTTATTGCCATTACAGCTATTGTTGTTGTGGCAATATTTTATTCCTACGGCAATCGTCTCGGCGGCGGTATTCATTCAAATACACTGACCGATGAAAATTTTGTTGAAATATTAATTTACATATTCATAGCTATTATTGCAGTAATAGCTATGTCTGTTATGATCAGCGTAGCTATAACCAAAAGTATTCTCAAACCCATTGACGAGCTCGGAAAAAATCTTGATAACATAGATAACGTTAAGGTTTATGATGAGCTGAAGCCGCTTGTGGATGCTCTGAAACAGGAGAAGGAAAAGCAAAAAGCCCTCGACAAGCAGAAAAAGCAATTTACTGCAAATGTTTCACACGAGCTGAAAACGCCGCTGACTTCCATTGCAGGCTATGCCGAGCTGATTGAAGCAGGCATTGCCAAAGAGCCTGATATAAAGCCTTTTGCTGCAACAATCAGAAAACAGGCACTCCGCCTTGTAACACTCAGTGAAGATATCATTCAGCTTTCACAGCTTGATGAAAACGATGAACATGGAATCGTTTTTTCATCCGTAGATATTTTTGAGACTGCTGAAAACTGTACTGAAGCATTGTCAATAAATGCCAAAGCCAAAGGGATTGAAATCACCCTTGAGGGTGAAAGCACATTTATCAGGGCAAACCCATCTTTGCTTGAGGAACTTATTTACAATCTTTGCGACAACGCAATCAGATATAATAAGGAAAACGGAAAAATAATTGTAAAAATCTCCTCCGATGAAAACGGCTGCATACTTTCAGTAAAGGACACCGGCATAGGGATTGAGAAAAAATATCAGGAGCATATATTTGAACGCTTTTTCCGTGTGGACAAAAGCAGAAGCAAAGCCACAGGAGGCACCGGACTCGGCCTTGCCATCGTTAAACATATAGCACAAATTCATGGTGCGCAGATAAATATTGACAGTGTTTTGGGTACCGGAACAACAATAACAGTACACTTTGTAAAATAAAAATAAAAAATATATTGAAATATTTTTAATTTTAGTATATTATAAGAGGGTAATATACTGTAAAAGGGGAATTTTTATGAAACAGAAATCTAAACTTAGCAAGTTAAATGCTGTTTTGGCTGTTGTTCTTGCTGTTGTTCTTATTGCAAATGTTGTAGTAATCGCTACAAAGGCTGTTCCTGTTGCTGTTGATGCCAATGCAGCTGAGGAAACCGATGGCCCTGTTATCGAGGTATTTGCAGAAGGTACATACGGCGGAGTAAGCTTTGCCAGTGATGCAGATGTTGTTAAATACTATGCAGAGGCTTATAACAAGACAAAGGCTCAGACAAAAGAGTATGTTCTTGACAGCGGTGAAACCGTAACATGGTACGCAATGCTCGGTGAAGAAACACTTAATGTATCAAACATTATGATTGAGGGCAAGGAAAATGCTACAATCAACAACCTTGTTCCGGGTATTGTAGGCGGTCTTTTCACTCCTGGAAGTGCCGGCCTTGCACCATCAGCAAGCCGTGAGCCTGCAGCAGATACGGATGAAGACGGACAGAGCCTTCAGACCTGTCTCCTTGTTCCTGAAGACGTTATTGCTACAAATGTAAAAGATAACGGAGACGGCACAATCACTCTTCAGCTTCAGCCAAAAGAGGTAAATATGTCTCATAAGGGTAAGGATGCTCAGGGTCATCTGTTCAACTCACTCGGTGCTATAGATAAAACTGTAGATTCTATCACTATGCTTAGCTGGCAGTCAGGTACAACTGCTGAAAACTGTCTTGTAAATTATAAGGGCGGTTATGCAACAGTTACAATTGACACAGCTTCAGGTCTTATCACAACGGCTGATTACCATATGGAAGCGCACATCTCTGTAACTCACGCTAATGTTACTGTACTTAAGGATAAGTCAGCTAACCTTCTTGTTACATATGATGTTCACTATCCTGCTTCAGCAGATTATTTGAAGGAAAGAGTTGCAGCAACTGCAAAATAATTAAAACAAAGTTTTTAAGGACTGTCCGTTGACAGTCCTTTTTTGGTATATGGTATGGACGAAAAACGATTTAATGAACTTTACAACCGAGCATATGAAAAATCATACAATGTATTCAGTGATTTTTTAAATATGGAGGAGCAAAGTATTCTTTCAAATTCATATATTCCCTGCAAGGCTTACGGCGGATACCCTATGGCCGAACGTGTTATCGCAGGATTTGGAGAGAATATCAAAAATTCCGATTTCCCTTTATCCTATCTTTTAATAGAACCGGTAAAGCAAAAATTTTCAGATACGCTTACACATCGTGATTTTCTTGGTGCACTGATGAATCTCGGCATAAAGAGAGAAATGCTCGGCGATATAATCGTGGCTGACAACTGCGGCTACCTCATTTGCCTTACGCAGATTGCATCTTATATTGCAGACAACCTGACACGTATTAAGCATACGAGCATAAAAATAACACAGATTGATAACTTGCCCGATAATATAATCAGGGAACCTGAATCGACTGAGCTTGTGGTCTCCTCCCTGCGGCTTGATGTGCTGATCAGTGCCGTATATAAGCTGTCACGCAGCGAGGCATCAAAGCTGTTTGCCGCAGGCAAAGTATTTGTGAACAGCAAAATCACGGAAAACACATCCTATCAGACAAAGGAAAATGATATTATATCCGTTCGCGGTTTCGGTCGCTTCGTGTTTATTGCACAGCTGAGAAAAACAAAAAAGGACAGATTCGTAGCAGAAATAAAAAAATACTGAGGTACATATGAAAAGAGTTTATAACAAATTAGTGCGTGACAATATCCCTGAAATCATCAGAAATAATAATGAAACACCCATAATAAAAACATTAAGCAATGATGAATATCTCCGTGAGCTCAAGGCAAAATTGCAGGAAGAGGTTGATGAATTTCTTGAAAGCGATAATATTGCCGAGCTTGCAGATATTTTGGAAGTGGTTGACGCTTTATCAGCTGCTAATAACAGTTCACTTAATGAGGTTATGGATATTAAAATGCGAAAGGCAAAAAAGAACGGAAAATTTGAGAATAAAATATTCCTTATTGAAGTTCAGGAGAATAAATAAAATATGACTGAAATTAAGTTTTATGATAACATTGATGATTCATTGTTAAAATTTGCCGTTATCATATCAAAAACAAGCAGAGTGTTATATACTCTGCTTGTTTTTGATTATACATCATATTCACTTTCCGATAATATTCCATACATCCCATATGATTGGAGGACAGTGGTCTCGATCCCAGTGACCGCTTTCTATCCAGTCTATACGATAATATTCTTTGTTTGCATACATTATAACAATCAGCACTGTACTGATAATCAACGTAGAAAAAAGCAGGACAAGACTTTTCTTGTTCCAAAGCTCTTCCTTAGTATTTTTCTTGAATAACGGAAAAATCAATGCTAATAATGGAACATAAATTCCCATCAATTCGCTGTTTCTACGTCTGCTATACTCCGGAAAAGTACCAAATCTTTGGTCAATAACTTCCCAAATAACCAGTAATAGTCCTAACACGCATATTCCCCATACAAGTAATTTGAATGGCGATTTCTCTTTATTCTTCATTCCCTTTTCACCTCAAAATCCATTAAAGAAATTAACTTGAAATTTCTCTTTATTGCTTGTTTTCCAGCAGAGCATTAAGCATCTGACAAAACTCCTCCTGATCCTGTATGCTGAAAAAATATTTCTTTCCGCTTTTCAGTGTAAGTTCAACATTGTATGCCTCGTCTCCTGCAGGCACAACCTGTGAAAAACGATACTTTGTAAAATGCAAATCTGTATAATTAACATTAACACTCTCTATCTCACCATAATAAATGGTAATACGCGGTTTCCAATTGAATGTCGTAATCGTATATCTGGCAATCACAAGCCTGTCATCATAAAGGAATACACCTTTTCTGAAAACACAGTAAGCACCTGCAAACAAAAAGGCACAAATAAACATTATCTTCCGTATGACGCCCCATACTTCACCATTGAGAAAATAATCTTCAATCCCTATCAGAACAGTCAATCTGCCTATCAAATAATAAGGAATAAGGAAAAGTGCTATTGTTAAACAAAAATTCTGAAACGGACCTATAATTGCTGCTCCTGTTTTAAACATACCATTTAAGTATCTGAATTTATACCTCATAATTCTTTAATGCCCTTCCGTATATACACAAGCAAATATATTACATAGATATACTATGTATATATCATAACAAATAATATATAAACTGTCAATATGCGTGCATTGAAGGTGCTTAAAAATATGCAATCATAAATATAATAATTAATCAACAAAAACGTGAATATTGGTGCATTTTATGAATATTTCTTGTAAATAAATAATTTTTCTGTTACGATGTAATAAATAAACTACTATATTATTAAGGTAAGGAGATTTTACTATGAAAGATTGGTACAAGGAATTAGTCGTTTACCAGATTTGGCCGCGTTCGTTCTGTGACGGAAATGGTGACGGCATCGGTGACCTTGAGGGTGTTCTCAGCAAGATGGATTATCTCGAGGAGCTCGGTATCAACTGTATTTGGTTCTCACCTCTCTATCCGTCACCAAATGCTGATTTTGGTTATGACATTGCAGATTACCGAAATATTCATAAGGAATATGGTGATCTTGACTTATTCAAAAAGGTTCTTGATGAGGCACATAAGAGAGGCATCAAGGTTATAATGGATCTTGTTGTCAATCACACATCAGATGAGCACCAATGGTTCATTGACTCACAGGATAAAAATTCACCTTACCACGATTATTACATATGGCGAAAGGGCAAAGGAAAACGCCCTCCCAACAACTGGCTTTCCTGCTTTGAGGGCGGTGCGTGGGAGTACAGCAAAAAACTTGATGAATATTATCTCCACGTGTTTGCAAAGAAGCAGCCTGACCTTAATCACGACAATCCTAAGGTACGTGAAGAGGTTAAGGACATAATGAAGTTCTGGCTTGATATGGGCGTTGACGGTTTCAGAGAGGATGTTATAACCTTTATATCCAAGCGCAAAGGCTTGCCGAACGGTTTCCCAATTCCTGCTGCCTGCGGAATCGAGCATTATATGGACGGCCCGAACATTCACAAATATCTTCAGGAATACCGCGAGGTAACAGACCAATATGACTGCTTCACAGTCGGCGAAGCACCGATGATGACACCGTCAAATGCACTTAAATACATTGACGAGAGCCACAAGGAGCTTGACCTGATGTTCCATTTTCAGCATATTGAGGCTGACTGCTTTATGGTGGATTACATTCAGACCAAGTTTGATTTGAGAAAAATGAAGCGTGCATTCTCAAGCTGGCAGGAAAAGCTCAATGGCAGAGCATGGAATACGCTTTATATTGAAAACCATGATCATCCGCGTATCATTTCACGCTACGGCAGTGAAAAGTACAGAACGGAATCCGGAAAAATGCTGGCGAATATGTATATGCTCCAGCAGGGTACACCGTTCATTTATCAGGGTCAGGAAATCGGTATGCTCAACACAAAGCTTGACAGCCTTGATGAATATGTTGACTGTTTCGTAAAAAACAATTATAATGTGGCAAGAAACAAAGTTCATCTCAGGGAAGAGAAATGCTGGGATTGGGCTGTAAAATCCACACGCGATAATTCCAGAACTCCGGTTCAATGGGATGACAGTGAAAATGCAGGCTTTACTACAGGCACGCCTTGGTTCCCTGTTAATGTAAATTATCCTGAAATTAATGCCAAAAAAGAAATGGAGAATCCGAACTCCATTTTCAATCATTACAAAAAGCTCATTAAGTTTAAAAAAGAAAATGATGTGGCAATTTATGGTGACTATAAGGAGCATTACAAAAATTCATCCAAGCTCTATGTATATGAAAGAAATTACAAGGGTAAGCGCCTTCTCGTTATCAATTCCTTCACTGAGGACAATGTTGCCTTTGAGGCTCCGAAGGGATTTGATTTAACAAAGGGAAAAGCAATCCTTTGCAATTACGATAATACCACTGTTCAGGGTAACGGATTTAAAACAAGGCCATATGAAACAAGAGTTTACTTGTTTGAATAATATTAAATTATATTTAGCCGCAATAGAACATCATAAATATTGACTAAAAATTTCAATAATGATATACTATGTCTGCAGCATAAATATAATCTTTCCGAAATACTGTAAATACGTAATTATAACTACAGTATTTTAGAACTTTAATTTATAAAACGCAGGTTGGATACAGTCTTTTAATACATAATGCCTGCGGCTGTTTAGAGGTGTTTATTATGTCAAAATGCAGTTTTTTTGCAAATACAAATTCAACAAAATTATCGGATAAGGAGAAATTCTGCCTGTATCATAAAATCAACTATTTGGTATTTATGATGGATGTAAGGGAATTCTACACTTGGGGCAATACGGAATTTGACCTTTTCTGTATTTCTGTTTTAGAGCAGTTAAAGGATACACAAGAAATAAAAATATTTAAAATTCTGAAAGACAATGATACCTTTGATGCGGATGAAAATCCTGAGTATGATGATATGATCAGGGTTGATTCCGATGATATTGCATCCTGCAGCATTCAGATTGCTGACAAGAGTGATTTTGTAATGCTTGACAGCATAGATGATGAATCATACACCTTTGATGTTTATCTTAGTACAATTATGAAGGCAAAGAAAGGCAAGGATGTTCATCTTTGGATTCTGGAAGAAAAATTATAAAACACTCCGACAAATAAAATACCTTTATCATTAAGTAAAAAACAGAGAATCCGTACATTGGGTTCTCTGTTTTTATGTTTTTTATTCTATTGTTGTTCGCCGTTTAAACACTTGAATCACTTCGCTTATCGTAGGGGCGGATATGTGTTCCTTGTTTTTGGTACATATCGTAATGAAATACGCACCGTTTGTACTGTAATCAAAATTTGCTGACCTTGTCGGTTTTCGTTTTGGAAGATTCATAATTATTCTTTTGGTATTCCCTTATACGTATTTGCTATACCTAATAGATAATCTGCTGATGAAGTAGTCATAATCTGTCTAAATGTTAATAAGCACATTAAAACAATTATAATAAGATTGAGGTGAAAATATGAGAAAATTTAAGATACCTGTAACACCGCCAACAACAAGCAAGAGTATACGTTTTCCCAATGATATTATTGACCAGGTTGAAAATACGATTGTGGGTAAAGACTGCACCTTCACCGCTTTTGTTGTGGAGGCAGTGCGTACCGCTTTGGATGATATCTATAACGAATAAAAAAGAACTCGGACATACCGAGTTCTTTTTGCTTTATAATGTTTTCAGCAGGCCTCAATGGAAAGCACCATAAATTCTCTGCCTTTGATAATTTCATAATCCGTCTTATGGCACTTGGGACATATTCGGCTGTTTGCCGTCATCTCATATTCATTACCGCAAACACAGCGTGCTGCGGCAGGAATATTTACGAGTTTAAGCTCTGTTTTATCAAAAGTGCCGCCAAGTCTTGCAGCATTCCAGCATTCCTTGAAATAATCTGGAAGAATACCTGAAAGCTCGCCTACCTCAACGGTAACGGATGATACCTTTTTTAAATCCTGTTCCTTCATAATCTCTTCAATCAGATCAAAGATTTCAAGAACAACTCCAAGCTCATGCATTATTGATTCCACTCTTTGACTTCTTTTCTCAGCCAGTCGCACCAGGCATCCACGCCCTCGCCTGTTTTTGCAGAGATAAAGAAAATTTCAGCATTCGGATTCAGCTTATGAATACGCTGAACAACCGCATCATCATCAAAATCAAACACTGCCTTTGTATCAATCTTATTGATAAGAACAACATCCGAAACCGTGAACATAAGCGGATATTTAAGCGGCTTATCATCACCCTCAGGCACGGACAGAATCATTGCATTTTTGCTTGCACCGGTATCAAACTCGGCAGGACAGACAAGATTGCCCACATTCTCCAGCACAACAAGGTCCATATCATCTGTACCGAACTCCCTGATACCCTGCTCGGTCATACCTGCGTCAAGATGACACATACCGCCTGTATGCAGTTGAATTGACCTTACACCTGTATCGGCAATCGTTTTTGCGTCCACATCACTGTCAATATCAGCCTCCATAACACCGATATTCATTTCGTCCTTAAGACGTGAAATGGTGGCTTTAAGGGTTGTAGTCTTTCCGCTGCCCGGTGAGGACATAAGATTCAGAAGGAATGTTTTTTCCTTTTTAAGCTCAGCTCTTAAGCGGTCCGCCTCTTTATCATTATTTTCAAAAACACTTTTCTTAATTTCAATTACCTTGAATTCGTCCATTGCTTCCTCCGGATTTCAAAAACTGAATAGATTATAATATGATTAAAGCGTTATTACAAGCCCCTATGGGGGTTAGGCTCTTGTTCGGCTAATCAAATCAATTAACTTTTCACGTGAAAGGCCGCAGTTTCTTGCATTATCATTATTAGGCACGGCTCTGATAACCTCACCATTATAACGTGAAACCAGCAGCTCACAAGCCTTTCCGTCAACGGTTACCGTTTCAAGGGAATACTGCTCCTTAAGCGGAACCTGCTTATTCAGTGAGGATTTTTCAGTCAGTGCACCTGTAGGACAGAGCTTAACACAAAGACCGCAGTTCGTACACTTTGTCTGGTCAAGCGGTAAAGCAAAGGCAGGTGATACACTTGTTTTGAAACCGCGTCCCAAAAGACCGATTGCGCTGATGTCCATTACCTCTTTACAGGAACGAACACAAAGTCCGCAAAGAATACACTTAGCTGTGTTACGCTCAATGAATGCATTTTCATCACGTGTATATTTCTGCGGCATCTCGCCTGCAAAGCGTTCAGGATGAATATCATATCTCTGAGCAACCTGCAGAAGCTTGCATTTGAAATACTCACGGCAGCCGCATTCAAGACAGCGTTCTGCCTCCTTCTTAGCCTGTTCAACTGTAAGACCCAGTGAAACCTCATCAAAATTATTTTTTCTTACATCGGCATCAAGCACATCCGCAACCACTCTTGGTTTCGTCTCCTTGCCTGATACGTCGATTCTTTCATCATCACGCTTGCTGATGTATTTCGGTGTGAAATCAAGCTCCTCACCCTTAAGATAAGCATCAACAGACTTAACGCAGCGGTCAGCCTCGCCGATTGCTGCAATAGCAATGGACGCACCTTTATTTGTGGCATCACCGATTGCAAACACGCCGTCAATATTTGTTTTAAAATCATCCTCGTCAGCAAGAATTGTACCTCTGTCAGTCAGCTCAACAACACTGAAATCAGTTGAGTCAAGCTTCTGACCGATAGCCATAATAACACTGTCAAGCGGAAGGTATTCCGTCCTGCCCTCAATGGCAACAGGCTTTCTTCTTCCTGATGCGTCAGGCTCTCCGAGCTCCATAAGCTGAAGCGTCATACCGCAGACCTTACCGTTTTCCTCATGGATTTCAACAGGATTTGTGAGGAATTTATAAATAACGCCCTCTTCCTTTGACTCCTTAATCTCAATTTCCTCCGCAGGCATTTCCTTTTCCGTTCTGCGGTAGATAACATAAACTTCCTTTGCACCGAGACGAACAGCTGTACGGCAGGCATCCATAGCGGTATTACCGCCGCCGCAGACAGCCACCTTTTCACCGATTGGCACAGGATTTCCCTGAATAACACTTCTGAGGAAATCTATACCACCGTATACACCATTGATATCCTCACCCTTTACACGCATAGGGCTTGACTTCCAGGCACCGGGTGCAAGTATAACAGCGTCATTTACGGACTTTAACATATCGAGTGTGATATCCTTGCCGAATTTCACATTGTTCACAAGGCGCACGCCAAGCTTTTCAATAAGTGCAATCTCACTGTCAAGCAGCTCCTTCGGCAGACGGTACTGCGGAATACCGTATCTGAGCATACCGCCCATTTTATCCATCATATCAAAAACAGTAACCTCGTGACCGAGTGTTCTGAGATAATATGCCGCAGTCAGACCTGCTGGACCGCCACCTACGATTGCAACCTTTTTGCCTGTTGCCTTTGCACACGCAGGCAGATATTTTTCACCCTTTAAGTCAAGGTCAGCTGCAAAAAATTTAAGCTGTGCAATGTTAATCGGCTCTTCAACCTTACCGCGTCTGCAAGCCTTTTCACAAGGATGCGGACAAACTCTGCCGATAGACGCAGGCAGAGGATTGGTATTTTTAATAAGCTTTAAAGCATCTTCAAATTTTCCGTTTGCAATAAGACCAACATATCCCTGACAATCTGTATTTGCAGGACAGGCAAGCTGGCACGGAGCAATACAGTCGCCGTCGTGGGCGGACATCAAAAGCTCCATTGCAATTTTTCTTGACTTAACAACTCTTTCGCTTTCTGTATTAATTACCATTCCCTCAGAAATCTTTGCTGAGCAGGAACGCAGAAGTTTAGGAACGCCCTCAGCCTCAACAACGCAGAGACCGCAGGCACCGTAAACCTCAACTGCCTCATCATAGCAAAGTGTGGGAATATAAATTCCGTTTTTTCTTGCTGCCTCTAAAATTGTACTGCCGGCAGGAGCAGTAACATTCTGACCGTTAATTGTAAGATTAATCATTTCCATAAGTATAAATCTGCTCCTCTCTTACTTTCTTACCACTGCACCGAATTTGCAGGACTGAATACATTTACCGCACTTAATACATTTGTCAGTATCAATAACATGCGGATTCTTGACTGTACCGCTGATCGCACCAACAGGGCAGTTTCTCGCACAGAGTGTACAGCCCTTGCAGGCATCAGCATTGATAGAATATTCAATAAGGCTTGAGCACTCACCTGCAGGACAGGTTTTGTCCTTGATATGAGCTATGTACTCGTCCTTAAAATACTTGATTGTTGTTAAAACAGGATTTGGTGCTGTCTGACCCAAGCCGCAGAGTGCACCGTCCTTGATACCATAGCAAAGCTCTTCAAGGAGTTCAACATCTCCGTCCTGACCCTTGCCCTCAGTAATTCTTGTTAAAATCTCCAGCATTCTGGTTGTACCGATACGGCAGTGAACACATTTGCCGCAGCTTTCCTTAGCAGTGAAGTCAAGGAAGAACTTTGCCATACCCACCATACAGGTGCTCTCGTCCATAACAACCATACCGCCTGAGCCCATGATTGCACCGGTTGCACCAAGTGCTTTATAGTCGATAACCGTATCAATCAGGCTTGCAGGAATACATCCGCCTGACGGACCGCCCATCTGAACAGCCTTGAATTCCTTGTCACCCTTCATACCGCCGCCGATATCAAAGATAACGTCACGCAGGGTTTTACCCATAGGGATTTCCACAAGTCCGCTGCGTTTTACCTTACCTGTAACGGCAAATACCTTTGTACCCTTTGAGCCTTCCGTACCCATTGCGGCAAATGCTTCACCGCCGTTATTGATAATCCAGCTTACATTGGCAAAGGTTTCAACATTATTGATATTTGAAGGCTTTCTCCAGTAACCGCTCTGTGCAGGGAAAGGCGGCTTGAGACGAGGCATACCTCTGTGTCCCTCAAGGGATTCGATAAGTGCAGTTTCCTCACCGCATACAAATGCGCCTGCACCTGCCTTGATAAACATATGACAGCAGAAGTCAGTGCCGAAAATATTGTCACCGAGATAGCCTGCTGCTGTAGCCTGCTCAATTGCTCTTTCAAGTCTTTTGATTGCCAGAGGATACTCAGCTCTTACATAAACAACGGCATTTTTTGCACCGATTGCATATGCACCGATGAGCATACCCTCAATGAGATTATGAGGATCGGACTCAATAACCGCTCTGTCCATAAATGCACCGGGATCGCCCTCGTCGGCATTACAGATCAGATACTTCTCCTCACCCTCAGACTGTCTTGCCGCATTCCACTTGAACCAGGTTGGGAAGCCTGCGCCGCCGCGTCCTGCAAGACCTGAGGTTTTGATAACCTCAATAACCTCCTCAGGTGTCATATCACAGACTGCCTTTTTAAGTGCAGTATATCCGTCAGCAGCCACAAAATCCTCAAGCTCCTCCGGATTGATAACACCGCAGCGTCTGAGTGCAATACGTGTCTGCTTTTCAAGAAATTCCTTATCCTCATCCGAAACGAGTAAATCCGAAATCGCATTTACATCGCCTGTTTTTGTATATTCGGCAATTTTTGCTGCATCCTTTTCATTCACACGGACAAGGCGCTTAAACTCGCCGTTATCCTCATAAATATCCACGATAGGCTCAAGGTAGCACATACCTACACAGCCTGCGATTGTAAGCTGGGCACCATTCAGATTTTCCTTTAAAAGTGCCTGCCTTACCTTTTCCGCACCTGCTGCAATACCGCAGGAGCCCTGACCGACAACGATTTTCATATTACTCAGCCTCCCTTAACTCTTTTAAAATTTTCTTCGTTTTATCGGGAGTGAGAGAACCGTATGTATCCTCGTTAATCATCATAACAGGTGAAAGTGAGCAGCAGCCGAGACAAGCCACACATTTCAGTGAGAAAAGTCCGTCCTCAGTTGTTTCACCGTCTGTGATACCAAGCTCCTCCTGAATGGTCTGTAAAATAAGCTCGCTTGAATTCACGTGGCAGGCAGTTCCCTGACAAAGCATAATCAGGTATTTACCAACAGGCTCTAAACGAAACTGCGTGTAAAAGGTCGCTACGCCCATAATTTCACTTTCTGCAATGCCTGTTCGTTCGCTGATATACTCAATTGCTTCTTTGGGAAGATAACCGTAAATGTCCTGTGTTTTCTGCAAAATAGTTATAAGTGAGCCTTTTACTTTGGCAAGCTCATCAAGTACAGGAGCCATTAAAGTCAAGTCAATCTTCTCTGTCATATAATCCTCTCCTTATCCGTTATAATAAAATATATAATTTTAATATTCAGCTTTTTAACATAATACTAAATTATGATTTATCTTTCAATAGTATTTTTAAGGAAAATTACCATTTAAGTGCATATTCCTCAACTGCAAGTGCGAGTCCATTCTCAGCATTGGACTTTGCAATATACTTTGCAGCCGCCTTACATTCATCCGTACCATTTGCCATTGCGAAGGAATATTTTGCAAATCTAAGCATCGGACAGTCATTTCCTGCATCACCGAAAGTCATACATTCGTCTGCGGTTATACCTAAGGCATCACATATTCCTTTAACTGCCTCGCCCTTGTTTGCCGTTTTTACCGTAGCCTCCATATTCGCTTCAAAGCTGGAGGCAACCGATAAATCATATGATAAAAATTTATCTCTGAATTTATCATAATCCTTATCCTTAACGCAGTACAGCGTTATTTTTTCAACAGCCTTATTGCCGAGATATTCCGACAGATTTCTGCATCCGGTCATTGACCTCATAACCTCATCAATGAAGGCTTTTTCAAAAAATGTATTTTCAAACAAATACTCCGTATCAAGCTGATAGTATGATTTACCCTCAACATATATTTCAAAAAACACCTTGTTCTCCAGAAGATAATCAATCAGCTCCAGAGCGAGCTCATTCGGTATTAAATTTGAATAAATAATCTCATTTTTTGTTCTGTCAAAAACACAGGCACCATTTGAATATATGATGTAATCCACAAAAGGCACCTGATGAATCACATCGCCGATAAGTGACAGCGGTCTGCCTGTGGCAACCGCCAGCTTGATGCCTTTATCATGTGCTGACTTAATAGTATTTACAGTGCGCGGAGATACTGTAAGATGATCAGGCGACATCAGTGTGCCGTCCAGATCCGTTGCAATTAATTTAATCAAAATTATACTTCCTTTTACTTGTAATCCGGTTAATTAATATTGTATCATATTCATATAAAATTATCTATAAAACAATTCGTCAATAATAATGACAGAAATATATAATTTTTTGTTATCTTTCGTTAAAAATGATACTATATATGTTTGAAGGCATATAAAAATTTTTACAGGTGAAATAAATATATGAAAAAATTCTTTAAATTCGTTTTTGTAATTGCTCTTGCCTTTTGCCTGCTTTACGCATACAATGCCCACACGAACGGTGAGCTTGTACAGACAATTGATAAGCTGACAATGGTAAAGGAAACGGAAACAACCGTTCCCACAACAAAAAGCAAAAGCACTGTCACACTTGCAGATACATTGAATTCAGCTCTGACAGATGAGGAGCAAAAAGCTTTTGACATCATATACAATGGTCTGAGCACACACAAATCCTCCGTTAACATTTACCAGAATATAGAAACAAACAGAATATTTGAGCTTGTGGAGCTTGTTCTCTCGCAGCATCCTGAAATTTTCTGGACAAAGGGTGACTGCACCTTTTCAAACAGCGGCAGGCTGACCTTTAAATATGCATACTCCTATGAACAGGCACAGGAAAAGGCTCTGCTGATTGAAAAAAAGGCGGATGATATTTTAAGGACCATTGCTTCCAAAAGCAGTGACTATGAAAAATCACTTGCACTGTTTGACTATATCACAATGCATACAACCTATGCCTATGATGAGGCTGCGGATATAAACAATCACTGTGAAGTGTCAACCATTGAGGGTGTTTTCCTGAACGGTAAGGCTGTCTGCTCAGGGTATGCAAAAGCATATCAGTATCTTTTGACCCTTTGCGGTATGGATGCAGTAACCATATCAGGCTATGCCAACACGCCAAACGGCAGTGAAAATCACGCCTGGACTGCTCAGGTAATAGACAATGAAATCTATTTTTCAGATGCAACCTGGGGCGACGGCTTTGAAAAAAACAAAGACAGCAATTCCGTAAGCCATATATTTTTTCTGATGAATTCTGAGGAGCTGGAAAAAACACATAGCTGCAACGATAATTTTTCCGCCATAAAATCTACAGGCGAAAACAATTATTTTGTAAGACAGGGATTATATTTTGAAACGTACAGTCAGCCTGACATCAGAAACCGTATAAAAAATGCCTTTGAAAATGACGAAAGCAGCATACAATTAAAATTTGCAAATCCTGAGGAATATAAAACTGCAAAAGAAAATCTGTTTGATAATCAGGGAATATATTTTATATTAAAAACAATTGACCCCCTGTCAAAGAAAATAAAAACAGACACCATTAAATACAGCAATGATGATGCGCACAACACCATTACAATATTCTTTTCAGAAAAAGAATAAATAAAAATGAAAAAAAGTATTGACAAACAAGTTAGTTTACGCTAGCCTATAGTCAGTTAGTAAAAGCTAACTTTTACTCCTTAAGTTAATAGAGAACCGTAGATAACTAACCACCTATATCAAACTTCTGTATCTACGGTTCTTTATTTTTATCATAAATTGCACTGTTTAACACGAAAGCTCTTTTTCGTGTTCTTTTTTATTCCGGATGAATCTTTCATTTATCATTGATATCCTCAAGGGCAATGCGAACCGCCTCCACAACAAAAGCGGTAAAGGTGCAGTCTTTGCCTGTGATTGTATTTTCAACCTGGTCAATAATATCATTGGGAAACCGTATGCTCTTACTTGTTGTCGGCGGTGTTACCGGTATCTTGAATTTTCTCATATTATCACCTCATAAAGTTTTAATCTAAATTAATATTACCCCAATATCGTACTAATGTCAACACCCCTTTTATGTACTATGATAAAATATGTTGGGTGATATATATGATATACAAATATGAAAGATTAAAAGATTTAAGAAAAGATAATGAATTAAATCAGACGCAAGTCGGAGAAATATTAAATACCTCACAAAAGCAATATAGCAGATGGGAGACCGGAGAAACAGAAATGCCGTTTCATTGCATAATAGAATTAGCAAAATTTTACAATGTATCCATTGATTATATTGCAGGCTTAACCGATACGCCGACCAAATTGCCAAAGAAATAATAAATTTATATTTAACGTAACTATGAATCTTCCAAAACGAAAACCGACAAAGTTAGCAAATTTTGATTACAGTACAAACGGTGCGTATTTCATTACGATATGTACCAAAAACAAGAAACACATATTTGGCACCGTAGGGGCGAGCATTGCTCGTCCGCAGGAAATCGTTTTATCAGAATATGGAAAAATCGTTGATGACGCAATTCGTTCCATTACAAAGCATTATTCTGATATTATCGTTGATAAATATGTTATAATGCCTAACCATATTCATATGATTTTAGTTATAAAATCCGAATACGGACGAGCAATGCTCGCCCCTACAATATCAAGGGTTATTCAGCAAATGAAAGGATATGTGTCCAAACAAATCGGCAAACCTATCTGGCAGCGTTCTTTCTACGACCATATCATACGCAATGAGCAGGATTATAATGAAATATGGCAGTACATTGAAAACAATCCTCAGAAGTGGAGCGAAGACAGATTTTACAGCATGGATAAAAAAGCAAAACCCTCAACTGAGCGTTGAGGGCTTTGTTCTTTTATATATTCAGAATTGCGGTTGCCAGGCAGAAATAAATCAGCAGTGACAAGGCGTCCATAACCGTTGTGATGAACGGTGATGAAATTACCGCAGGGTCAAGCTTCATTTTCTTTGCCAATATCGGAAAGGCACAGCCAACCATCTTAGCAAAGATGACTTCAATAACAAGCGTAAGGCTGATAACCAAATCCACCCACACGGTGATATCACTCATGCCAAGCAGCGACCTGTCGATAAGCCATATTTTAACAAAATTAACAGCGGCAAGAGTAACACCGCATACAATTCCCACACGGAATTCTTTCCATAAAACCTTGAAGATATCCTTATAATCCACTTCCTTAAGAGAAAGAGCACGGATAATAACGGCGCTCGCCTGTCCGCCGGCATTACCGCTTGTTCCTGTAAGCATAGGAACAAATGAGGTAAGGACAATCAGTGCGGACAGCTGATTCTCAAACGCATTGATAATCATACTTGTAAAGGTAGCACTGACCATAAGGCAAAGCAGCCAGATAATTCTTGACTTCCAGGTCTCAAAAACGCCCATTTTAAGATAAGGCTTTTCATTGGGCATAATTGCGTTCATCTTATGGATATCCTCAGTATTCTCATCAACCAATACGTCCATAGCGTCATCGACGGTGATAATACCTACAAGCCTCTGCTCCATATCCACAACAGGCAGTGCAAGGAAATCGTATTTGCTGAGCAAATCCGCTGCGGTCTCCTGGTCATCGTGTGTATTGATATAGATAACATTCGTCTCCATTAAGTCTTCGATTTTTACATCATTCTCATGGAGCAGCAATTCCTTGACGGTTGTTACGCCGATAAGGTGCCTTGACTCATCCGTAACGTAGCAGGTATAAATTGTTTCCTTATCCACACCTGTACGCCTGATACGCTTGATTGCATCCTCAACCGTATTTGTTTTTTTCAGATCCACAAACTCCGGTGTCATAATGGAGCCTGCACTGTCCTCAGGATATTTAAGCAGTGTATTGATAGATGCTCTTGTCTGTGCATCCGTATTTTTCAAAATTCTCTTTACAATTGTGGCAGGCATTTCCTCAATGATATCAACCGTATCATCCAGGTAAAGCTCGTCAAGCACCTCTCTGATTTCCATATCGGAAAAGGCTCTGATGATTGCCTCCTGTGAATCATTATCAAGTTCGACAAAGGTTTCCGCCGCTTCCTCCTTAGGCAGCAGACGGAACAGAAGAATTTGTCTGTCTGATTCAAATTCATCAAAAAGCAGAGCAACGTCCACCGGATTCATTTCGGTAAGGATTGCTTTGATTTCAAGATACTTTTTTTCAGAATACAGGGAGACTATCTTTTCTCTGATTTCTTCCATTTCCATTTCTTCTATATTCATAAAAGCGGCTCCCCTTTCTTCAATTTAAACTTTTACATTATTCCAAAATCATTCCACCGGACTGTAGAATGGCTTTTCATCCTTATCATACGGATTAACCGCAATCCTTCTTGTTACCGCAAACAATAACGCAATCACAATGATTCCGCCCATTACAGCACCGACGGTAATTAAAAATTCCGGCTTCTGGTAAAGACGTGTGCCGTCAACAAAGGATTTAAAATCAGGACTTTCCATTTCAGCCTTTACCTGCTCTGTCGTTTTATCAACACGCTTGATGTCAAGAAGATACTCCCTCTTGCTTCCGTCAGAAGCAATGGAGTAAAGTGTAATTTTCGGTGTCTGCTCATCATCAAGCGTAAGCTCAACAGGTGCACAATATGCCTGAATATCCTGTGTTACAGGCGTAATCTCAAGCTGCGTCAAATCGGAAGGGATATAAAGCTTATAAGCCGTATCCTCATCATTCAGTGCAGGAGAAAGCTCACCGTATGTACAGTAAATATTTGAAAGCAGATTGTTGCTGTTTATCTCGTACTGAGCAGGATTTGTGTAGCTGAAATTATAAATTGTAGTTCCCCAATCGTACTGCAATGTCACAGTCAGTCCTGTCTGATGATTGGTATCATCATATACGTATGTAACAAAAATATCCGCCTCGCCTTTAATCTGATAGCTTTCAAGCGTAGGTGAAACGTCATTGTTTTCAAGCACTAAACCGTATTCCCTTACATCGGCTTTGAATTCGTCTTTAAGCTCAGCATTTTTAAAGCTGATTGATGTCAGCACAGGTGCACTGTCCTCAGCAAAAGCCTGAAACGGCACAGCGAGCAGACAAGTGCATAGTGCAAGCATTAGAAACAAACTGATTTTTCTCCTCATAAAATCACCCTTATTCTGTAATACTGTAATTTATATTGCTATGATTATCAAGATAATCCTTAACCTTATTCTTATCCTTTGCTGTTATGTTAAAGATTATATTGTCACCGCTGATGTCCTTTGTCTTTTCTTCCCATTCCTTCTGAATGGCCTTTGCATTATCCGAGCTGATTGTAACGGAAACCCCTTCAACCAGTCTGATATCACTTCCGAAATCGTTATACAGCTTTTCAGCTAATATCTTAAAGCCGTCCTTATAATTTCCGCTGATATCCTTAGGCAAATCGCAGTTGTCAAGAATGAATACTGTTACACCCATTCCCTTAACCTCTTCTATTATGCCCTTAATGTAGTTATAAGTTGTCTGACTATCCGGATTAAGATACGTATTTCCGTCTGAATCCACATACAGCTTATTGTTAACCGTAATACCTGCCGTTAAATCACCGGATGCCGCCACATTATCCTTATAGCACGAAATCCTGCCCACAGGCAAAATATCATTGGCAAGGAACTCATTGATTGATTTGCCTATATCACCGGCAGGTGACGACTCAGCACCGTACATATCAATTGTGGCAAGACTGCTGTCATAGCCGATTGTTCCGTCATCACGCTTAAGGTCAAAGGCAACCGACGTATAACCCTTATCGTTGGTTTCATCAATAACTGCTGAGAGCATTACACCGCCGTCCATTGCCATTGGCTCAATTCTGTCGCACTGAAGCACAAGACTGACATTGTTCATATCCGCCACAACATCATCACTGCTTGGAGCAATGGGCATCGCCTTGCGTTCAATATACAAATCCATAACTGTATATCCGACGCATATAATCAAAAAACATCCGATTACAACAACTGCATTTTTCAGAAAAGCATCAAAACGCTCCCTTGTGAAAAAAGGCTTTTTTTCCTTCGCTCGTCTCTTATCATATTTATCCGAGCCGCTGCCTGAGTCAATATACTTATCTGCAAAGCTTATTTTCCTGCCCTGCGGCTGCTCTGTCCATTTTTCATTTCGCTTTTTATTATTATAAAAGCGTTTCTTTTTCATAAAATCACCGTTTATGCTGTTGCGTTTTCTTTAAGTTGGTAGTAGCCGAAATCAAGCCGCTTTAGGCTTGTTCGGATTTATCTCACTTGCTTAAGAATTCTGATTGTATCTGCAGGATTTTCACTTTTAAATACTGCCGAGCCTGCAACAAAAACATTTGCACCTGCTGCTCCGGCAATCTTTACCGTCTCTGTATTAATTCCGCCGTCAACCTGAATATCCAAATCAGGGCACTTTTCTCTGAGTACTTTAATCTTCGGCATGGTGCTTTCCATAAAGCTCTGACCACCGAAGCCCGGCTCAACCGTCATAACGAGTACCATTGATAATTTATCAAGATACGGATAAACCGCATCAATCGGTGTGTTCGGCTTAACGGCAAGTGCTGCCTTGCAGCCTTTACTGATTATTTTATCAATTGTCTTTTCTATATCAGACTCACATTCGGTATGGAATGTTATAATATCCGCACCTGCGTTTACAAAATCATCAATATAAAAATACGGATCTGAAATCATAAGATGAACATCAAACGGAACACTGCAAACTTTTTTCATTGCAGCAATAACAGGTGCACCGATTGAAATATTCGGCACGAAGTGACCGTCCATAACATCAAGATGTATTAAATCCGCTCCGCCCTTTTCACATTTTTCAAGCTCTTCCTTAAGCCTTGCATAATCCGATGCAAGCATTGACGGTGAAATTTTGATATCCATATTTATACCTCTGCATACTTCCCCAATATAATTTCAATATATAACTATAGTATTATAATATATTTTTAAAATAAAATCAACTTTCACTTGTTTTTAGCTGTGCGATGTAGTATCATATATCCGTATTTTCATCAGTTTTTATATATCATATAGGAGGATCAAGATGATTCAGGCAAACAACATCACGGTTCAGTTTGGCGGCAGAGTTCTTTTTGAAAGAGTTAATGTTACATTTTCAGCCGGCAACTGCTATGGTATTATCGGTGCAAACGGTGCAGGAAAATCAACCTTTTTAAAGGTGCTTTCAGGTGAGCTTGACTCACAGAAGGGCGAGGTTTTTATCACGCCGGGTGAAAGACTTTCCGTCTTAAAGCAGGACCACTTTGCTTATGATGAATATGAGGTTATCCGCACTGTGTTAATGGGCAATCCAAGACTGATTGAGGTTATGGAGGAAAAGGATGCCCTTTATATGAAAGAGGATTTCACGGAAGAGGACGGCATAAAAGCAGGCGAGCTTGAGGCAGAATTTGCTGATATGGACGGCTGGAATGCAGAATCCGACGCTGCATTTATGCTCAATAGATTAGGTGTGCCTGACGAGTATCATTATATGCAGATGGCTGAACTGCCGTCGGATATGAAGGTAAAGGTACTTCTTGCGCAGGCACTTTTCGGCAATCCTGATATTCTTCTTCTCGACGAGCCTACCAACCACCTTGACCTTTCAGCTATCCGCTGGCTTGAAAATTTCCTGCTGGATTTTGAGAACACCGTTATCGTTGTATCCCACGACAGACATTTCTTGAATAAGGTCTGCACACATATCTGCGACGTTGACTTCGGTAAAATTCAGCTTTACACAGGTAACTACGATTTCTGGTACGAATATACACAGATGCGCCAGAGACAGGCAAGAGATCAGAACAAAAAGAACGAGCAGAAAATCAAGGAACTGCAGGAATTCATTCAGCGTTTCTCTGCCAACGCTGCGAAATCAAAGCAGGCAACCAGCCGTAAAAAACAGCTTGATGCTCTTGAAATGATTGAAATGCCTGTATCAAGCAGACGTTTTCCATACGTTGATTTCAAGCCTGACAGAGAATGCGGCAACGATCTTCTCCGAGTTGACCACCTGTCAAAAACAATCGGAGACAGAAAGGTGCTTGATGATATTTCCTTTGTAATTCATCCAAGAGAAAAGGTTGCCTTTGTCGGCTCGGACGTTGTGGCAAAAACAACACTTTTCAAAATCATTATGGGCGAAATGGAGCCTGACGAGGGTTCATTCAAATGGGGTGTAACCACATCCCAGAGCTATTTTCCAAGTGACAACAGCCAGTATTTTGACGGCGTTGACCTTACACTTGTTGACTGGCTCAGACAGTACACAACCTACACGCTTGAAGCCGACATTCGCGGCTGGCTGGGCAGAATGCTCTTCTCAGGCGAAGAGGCACTGAAAAAGGCAAACGTCCTTTCAGGTGGCGAGCGTGTGCGCTGTATGCTTTGTAAGATGATGCTTTCAGGTGCCAACGTGCTTATCCTTGACGAGCCTACCAACCACCTTGACCTGGAGTCAATCACCGCACTCAACAACGGTCTTATGCGTTATCCTGAAACCATTCTCTTCACCTCTCACGACCACCAGTTTGTACAGACAGTGGCTGACAGAATTATTGAGATTTCAGGCAATACAATCCTTGACCGCAAGGGCACATACGATGAATTCCTTGAGGACTTCAACGAGGACCAGCTTAAAAAATATTAATATAAAACAAACACCGGACAGGAAAACTGGGTTTTCCTGTCCGGCTTTTCATTTGCTTTTATCTGTATTATAATTCAATATCGGCTCTAAAGGTATTGCTTATGCAGACATCTTTAAAGGATATTACGATTTCTGTTTCCGCATCATTGATTGGATGCGTATAAATATATTTATCACTTTCAGGATTTGCCAAATCACCTGCCGCAGCACCTGTGCTGATTTCTGATTTATCTATCTGAATATCAAAATCCATATCTTTATCACTGACGGAAAAATCAATATCCACACATTTTTCCGAAAGCTTTTCATAATCATTTCTTACACTTGCTTTGTTTATATTTATAAAATGATTAAACGGCAGATGAACGACCTTATCCTCAAACACCGTTTCCGTATTCCGAATAGGAATGGCTATGGGATATTCTGATTTCATTTCCAACTCAAACGGACACTCTATATGAAGAATATATTCAGACAAATTATTAAAATCAATATCATCAAAATAAAGTCTGTTTTTTGCTGTGGAATCCTCGTCTACAGCATACTTCTTTTCATTGCTCGTTTTATGAATTAAATAACAATCCGATACATCCTTTTCCAAAGAAGAGGCTTCAAATCTTTTATAAACATCAGAATCCGTTTCATAAGAAAGTTCAAAACAAATAAGATGTTCATCTAATTTTATCTTATTTATATTCATCTGCAGTCCGTCGCTCAGCTTACTGCAATAATCAAATTGTTCTTTTTTTACATTTATTGTTCCTGCCGTTTGATTATCGCAGCCCATAAAACAAAAGATAATTGACAAAAGTATAAGTGCTAATAAATAATAGCTGCTTTTATTCACATACATCACCTGAAATACATCAAAATTTTCCCATATAACTTTTCATCCTCACTTGTCAGCTTAGGCAGATTCTCAGTCTGCTTAGCCTGTTCGCAGGACTCTTTTAACGATACGCTGCCAATAGGCATAAACTCGTTATTATCAATTGCATGGATATAGTCTTTTGCTTTTTCGGTTACAAATATTTTCGGCTCAAGCTTTGCAATCAGCTCAAATTCTGCCCTTGCCTCAGGTATTTTATTGCTGTAATAAAGTGCAATTGCAGTATAATAACACATCATAAATTTATAGGTATTCTTCTGCTTATCCGCACCGACTGCTTTACAGACTTTAAGCCTTTCCAGAGCAGACTGATAATCGCAGTTCATAAAGTGAATAAAAAAATCATAACGTGCGCAATATATACTTTTTACATCTGACCTTATTTTCATATCTGTGAGCAATGCTTTCAGCTCTTCAATCGTTTGCCTGCACAAGTCAAAATCACCTGCGCAGAATGATACGCTCGCCAGCAGGTCAAGATACCGGAGTTTTACCGTGCGAATGGATTTTCGTTTAAGAAGAGAGGACAGCAAGCCTGCTGCCGAACCAAAATCACCGATAAAATACGCAGTAAGTGCATCAATATAAGAAGTGGAGTCCTTTGGATAAATACCATGACTGACCGCATAATAAGTATGAGGGTCACATTCATCATAGAGAATATCATCAGCAGACATTTTAATTTTCCTGGTAATAAAAAAAGATACAAGTGTCACTGCAAGTGCAATAATAATTCTGTATGTATAATGAATCGGAAGAATAAGAACAACTAAAAAAACAATTGCGATTGTTATATAGCTTGTTGTTTTAACTTTTTCACTTATTTCTTTAACCCTAAAAAGTACCTTTTCCTCATCCATTTTTATCTTTTTCCTTTCGGCTTTTTATCAATATCTGCACAGATTTGATGATCTGGGGAATGCACATAACAGCGCCTGCTATTTCAATTACGGAAAATGTAAACACAAATAATACACACAATATAGCGGACAGCCATTCAGGGATTTTTTTGATGATATCCACAAACAGGGTTATACCTGTATAAACGGAGGCAATTAGGTATCCCATTGCAAATGACATAAAAATATTGCTTTTTTCTATATAGCCGCCTGTGGAAACAGCAACATAAATAGTTAAAATCAATATCGTTACTGCTATGAATAAACTGAACACACAGATTAAATAGGTCTTGGCTTTTTTACACGCCTTGTCCGCTTTATTCTTTTCATATTCTCTCAGCATTTCCTGCAAATACATATTTGCAGTTTTATTGGACAAAGCCTCAAGTGTATTCAGATTTTCAAATTCCTGCTGCTTGCCGCAAAGCAGTTCCTCAGCCGTTACACCAAGAACTGCCGCAAGCTTTATAATCGTTTCCGTTTTCGGAGCAGACGCACCTGTCTCCCACTTTGACACGGCTTTATTGGAAACGCCGATGAGTGCACCCAGCTCCTTCTGGGAAAGTCCCTTTTCTTTTCTTAGTTCATAGACAGCCAAACAAGAGCCAAACAAAATAAGGTTTAAATCAACCAATTTTCACTTATACGTCGTTAAATTTTCATTGAATACGCAAGTATGCAATGAAAATTATGCCTTGTCTAATCAAAAATTTGAATGATTTAAACTGCAAGGCACCTAAAATCATCCGTTTTTTGTGCATAACGTCATTTCTTTGACGCAGATATACTGGCGTATATCAAGGCAAAAAATGGCGTTAGGTGCGGAAAACTGATTATTTTAGGCTATTGGGTTCGGTTCTTGTTTGGCTATGGTTACCAACATCATAATTCTGCATAATGTACCTCCAAATAAAGCCTACCACACAAAGCAAAAAAACACAATAAATATAAATCGAATAACGGTAGAATCTGCTATTTTGGGCATATCATTTCAACTACCGCCACTTAAGCAAAATTATTTATAATACGAATAAGCAATCACATTGACAATTGTATTTTTTACTGTTATACTAAAAAAGTAAAAATATGTCGAGTTATAATTATAAAGGTGACAAATATGAATAAAAACAGAGTTCAAGTAAAAATCGGCGGTGCAACCTACACAATCGTTACGGATGATGATCCGCAGTATGTGGAGACACTTGCTGAGGAAATCAGCGGTGAAATCCGTTCAATATGCAACTCAAACCCATCACTTTCCATGACACAGGCAGCAGTGCTTGTGGCTCTTGATCAGTCAGACGCCTGCAAGAAGGCATCTGCATCAGCTGATAATCTCAGAGTACAGATTAAGGATTATCTTGAGGAAAGTGCAAGAGCAAAAATGGAGGTTGAGGTTGCAAGACGCGAGGTTGAAAGGCTCAACCGCGAAATCTCAGATTTAAGAGAAAGACTTAACAAATAAAGGAATACTATGAAATTTGAAATTCTGGCTCCTGCAGGCAGTATGGAGTCACTGGTTGCCGGTGTGCGCAGCGGAGCAAATGCAGTTTATCTTGGTGGTAAAATGTTTAATGCCCGCCGCAATGCCGGCAATTTTGATAATGATGAACTGAAAACGGCAGTTGAATACTGCCACAGAAGAGGGGTTAAGGTTTACTTAACCCTTAATATTGTTGTATCGGATGAGGAATTTAAGGGTGCATATGATACAGTAAAATATGCACTTTCAGTTGGCGTTGACGCTTTTATTGTTCAGGATATCGGACTGGCAAAAATGATAAAGGAGCATTTTCCTCAGGCAAAGCTACACGGCTCAACACAAATGAGTATTATGACTCCTGCAGGCGTAAAATACGCAGAAAGTCTTGGTTTCAGCCGGGTTGTGCTTGCAAGAGAAATGAGCCTTGATGAAATCAGAGAAATCCGTGAAAGCACGGATTTGGAGCTGGAGCTTTTTGTGCACGGTGCACTGTGTATGTGTGTTTCAGGTCAATGCTATCTTTCATCCATGCTCGGCTCACGCAGCGGAAACAGAGGACTGTGTGCACAGCCCTGCCGCCTGCCCTTCACCGCAAAGGGAGACAAAAAGGAATGTGCACTGTCACTCAAGGATTTAAGCATCATTGAACACCTAAAGGAGCTTGACGGCATTACCTCACTGAAAATTGAGGGCAGAATGAAAAGACCTGAATATGTCAGCGCTGCCGTTACTGCCGTAAAAAAGGCAATGAACGGAATATATACCGGAACGGACAACTTTAACCTGCGCTCTGTTTTTTCACGCAGTGGCTTTACTGACGGATATCTTATGGATCAGCTCGGCAGAGATATGTTCGGCACAAGACAAAAAGAGGATGTACTTTCTGCCGGCAACGTGCTTAAGGAAATCAGCCATAATTACGATAATGAAAATCCTTTATTGCCAATGGATATGCAGTTCATCTGCAGAAAGGATACACCCTGCTCACTTACAGTGACAGCTCTTGGCAGAACAATTACCGTCACAGGTGAAACACCTGAAATTGCAATAAAAAAACCTATGGATGCTGAGGCTTTAAGGCAAAGACTTTCAAAGCTGGGCGGAACACAGTTTTATGCGGATGAAATAGATATTGAGCTTGTCGAGGGACTGATTATTCCTGTATCAAAAATCAATGAGCTAAGGCGAAAGGCAGTTGAGGAAATTGAAAAGCTGCCTGAAATTACGGTTGAAGCTAAGCCATTTGAGAAAAAGATTTACATTGAAAAAAATAAAACACCGTATCTGACAGCATCATTCAGAAATGCCGACCAGATACCTGACAGGCATCCATTCAAAAATGTATTTATACCTATGAACTCCAGTCTTGAGGATTTTGTGGACAACCGTGCAGGCGTTATTTTGCCGCGCGGATTATTCTCAATGGAAAATAAAATGAGGAAAAGGCTTGAAAAACTGAAGAGAGCAGGCGTTACCAAAGCGCTCTGCGGTAATCTTGGCTCCTATCAGCTTGCAAAGGAAATGGGATTTGAGGTGTTCGGTGATTTCTCGCTGAATGTTTTTAATAGTGAAAGTGCAGATATGATTAAAAATCCGATTCTGTCCTTTGAGCTGACACTGGAACAGGCAAACAGAATCAATGCAGAAAACACAGGCATAATTGTATACGGCTATGTTCCGCTGATGCTGACAAGAAACTGCCCTGTTAAAACAAGCATCGGATGTTACGAATGTAATAAGCAGGGTAAGCTCACTGACAGAAAGGGTTATGAATTCCCTGTAATCTGCTCGGATTACCCCTGCGTTGAGATACTGAACAGCGTACCGATTTATATGCTCGACAGAATGAATGAAATAAAAACAGACTTTGCGCACTTCTATTTTTCCACAGAAAGCGTTAAGGATGTTGAAAAAATAATTCATATGTACGAGACAGGTGAAAAGCCTGATTTCAAGTACACAAGAGGACTTTATCAAAGAGGTGCATTATAAATGAGACCAATAATACTTGCATCAAAATCACCGAGAAGAAAAGAGCTTTTATCACTGATTACGGAAAACTTTGTTATCAAAAGTGCTGAGGTTGATGAAAACCTGCCAAAGGGTATTCAGCCTGACAAGGCAGTTGAATACTTATCAAAAATAAAAGCAGAGCCTTTTAGAAATGATGAGGATATCATCATCGGTGCGGACACGGTAGTCAGCATTGACGGTGTAATTCTCGGAAAGCCGAAGGACCGCAGCGATGCTTTTAAAATGCTGAAAATGCTCAGCGGTAAATACCACAGTGTTTTTACAGGCGTGACCATTATAAGACCTGACAGCACCAAGACCTTTTCAGTTGAAACCAGGGTGAAGTTTTTTGATTTAACCGACAGGGAAATAAATGATTATCTGGATACAGGCGAGCCGTTTGACAAGGCAGGCGCATACGGAATTCAGGGAAAGGGCTCACTTCTGGTCGAAAAAATTGACGGAGATTATTTCAACGTTGTGGGACTGCCTGTAAGCACTTTGAATAAATATTTAAAATAGAGTTCAGCTTATTCTTTATTACATAGACAATAAAATTCGCAATTGACGGATTTAGGATAATTTATAGAAATATGTCCTAAATTGTCCTTGAAAAATTTTTATTTTAATGCTATTATATAGTATATCGTAAAAATTCATATACGAACAGTGAGCAGCAGCTCACCGTTTTTAATAAATTAATAAATAGCAAATTTCCACTGATATTGAAAGGAGATTAGTTATGGCTGCAGATTTACATTGTCATACTAAATTAAGCGACGGTTCTGTCGGAATTGAAGATTTAATTGTTATTGCTCAAAAAAGCGGAATAAATACTATTGCTATAACTGATCACGATTGCCTTGCAGGCACAGTAAGAGGTCAGGTAATCGGCAAGCGTCACGGTGTTACCGTTATACCGGGCGTTGAGCTTTCCGCATTTGACGGCGAAGTCGGAAAAAAAGTACATATACTCAGCTATCTTGCAGAAAAACCGGACAGGCTCGAGGGTCTTTGCAAACGTACATCCGTTGCAAGAAAAAGAGCAGGCCAAATTATGATGCTCAAGGTTGCATCACGTTTTCCTGTATCAAATGATTTTATTATCAATCACGCTTCCGGCTCCACAAACCTTTTTAAACAACACATTATGCACGCCCTTATGGATGCAGGCTACACCAATAAAATCTATGGTGACCTTTACGATGCACTTTTCTCACCTGAAAGTGAGACAAATCTTCTTGCACCTGTTAAGTATCCTGACGTTAAGGACGTAATTGATGAAATACATAACGCAGGCGGCATTGCCGTGCTTGCTCATCCGTCTCTCTACGACAATTTTGATGAAATTGATAAGTATATTGAAATGGGACTTGACGGCATTGAGGTATGGCATCCTGAAGCAAGTGACGAGGATATTGAAAAGCTCAGCACAATCTGTAAGAAAAATAAAATTCTTATGACAGGCGGCTCGGATTTTCACGGCATTTACGGAAGAAAAACAGTTACACTCGGCACCTGTTCCACACCGGATGAGCACGTTGACAAGCTTATGGGCTACAAAGCTAAGAAAAAAAGAGCTCAGCGAAAGGCCGAAAAAGAGCTTGCAGAAAAAATGGCAAAAGCAGAATAAACAAAAAGTCTTTAGCATTTAACACTGCTAAAGACTTTTTTATTGACATTTATAATATATATGATAATATTAAGAAAAACAATATTGAGGGTATTTTTATGCACAGAAAATTTGCTGAAACTCCGCCTCTCGGCTGGAACAGCTGGGACTGCTTCGGTGCAGGCGTAAACGAAAAACAGCTAAGAGAAAATGCTGATTATATGGCCAAATATCTTAAACCGTATGGCTGGGAATATATTGTATGTGACATTCAGTGGTATGAGCCAAAGGCAATTGACAATGATTACTTCAATTTCACTCCGCTTAACCTGGATGAGTACGGACGCGTAATGCCGGCCGAAAACCGTTTCCCCAGTGCAAAGGGCGGCAACGGATTCAAGGATATTGCAGACTACTGTCACAGACTGGGACTGAAATTCGGTATTCATATTATGAGGGGTATTCCGCGTCAGGCAGCACACGCTGATATGCCGATAAAAAACAGCAAATTCACTGCTCGTCAGGTGGCTCACCATTTCTCTGTGTGCTCCTGGAATACAGATATGTACGGAATGAAAAACTGTGAGGGAGCACAGGATTATTACAATTCCATCATTGAAATGTATGCCGATTGGGGTGTTGATTTCATCAAGTGTGATGATATCTGTGTTACGGAATTCCGCCAGTGGGATAATCCATATTCAGCTGACTATGAAATTGAAATGATAAGGAAAGCCATTGACAATTGCGGCAGAGAGATTGTTCTTTCCCTCTCACCCGGTCCTGCTCATATTGAAAACGCAGATCACCTCGCAAAAAATGCAAATATGTGGCGAATGACAGGTGATTTCTGGGATCAGTGGGATAAGCTTCACGATATGTTTGACCGCTGTCTACTGTGGCAGAACAAGGTAAAAAAAGGCAATTATCCTGACTGTGATATGCTCCCTCTCGGCAGACTTTCAAAAAACGGAACCTGTCACGGACCGCAGAACAGAATGACGCAGTTCACAAAGCCTGAACAGCTTACAATGATGAGCCTTTGGGGCATTTTCAGAAGTCCGCTGATGATGGGCGGCAATATGCCTGAAAATGATGAATGGACCTTATCCCTGCTCACCAATGATGAATATATGAAAATGCACCGCACATCATACGGCGCACATCAGCATTCAAGAAATGAGAAAAACGGCAAGGGCAATATCATCTGGATATCAAACGGCAAAGGCTGCAAGTATGCTGCTCTTTTCAATACAAGGGACAAAGAAGCCACAGTAAAGCTTAATCTCACTGAAATTCTTATGCCTGATGAAAAATACAATGTTTATGATATATGGAATAAAAAAACCTATTCCGATGTAAAAAACACATTTAAAACCACAATTGCTCCACACGGTGCAGGTCTTTACAAAATCACATTATGAGGAAGAAAGATATGAATTTGAAACCCTTCAGTATTTACAGCCATTGCAATACCCTAAGAGGTATCATTCTAAAGCCTGAAAATTTAACAATCCCCTGTAAAACGGTAATCGTCAGTCACGGCTTCGCAAGCAATATGATGATTACATTCGGATATGCAAAAACCTTTGTTAAAGCCGGATATATTGCTGTACTTTATGATTTCTGCATGTCAGGAAGCGGTATAAGCAGCGGAAAAAGTACCGGTATGAGTGTGCTTACCGAAAAGGAAAATCTGATTGACGTAATAGACTATATCAAGCGTCTGGACTTTGTTGACGAAAAAAATATATCACTTGCAGGATGCAGTCAGGGCGGTCTCGTATCCGCTCTTGCCGCTGTAGAACGGCAGGAGGATATTGAAAGACTATTCCTGTACTATCCCGCCCTTTGTATTCCGGATGATGCAAGAAGAGGTCATATGATTTCCGCAAAGTTCGATCCCAGTAAAATACCCGAAACATTTTATGCTTTATTCGTTAAGCTCAGCCGTAAATATGCAGACGATGCTAAAAATTTGGATCCTTATAAAGAAATCAGTGTATTTAAAAAACCGGTATTCATTGTTCACGGAATTGAAGATAAACTGGTTAGCATTGATTATTCAAAAAAAGCACAAAAGGCATATTCAAACTGTTCACTGGTTGAAGTTCACGGCGATCACGGATTTATATTAAAAGGATTCAAGGCCAGTGAGAAAGCAACCCTTGATTATATAAAAAATATCAGCAGATAGAAAAACAGGAAAGAGTATAAAATTACTCTTTCCTGTTTTTTATATAAATTTAAGTTATTGAGCTATTTCAGCTGATGATTTTTTATTGATTCCCTTCATAACAAAAATGAACATAATAATACTCATTATTACACAAACGAAATCCGCTGTTGCCTGTGCCCAGATAATTCCGTCAAGTCCAACCAGTTTATTAAGAATGAAGAGAAGCGGAATATAAACAAGTCCCTGCCGTCCGACAGAAAGAATGAAGCTCTGTATACCCTTGCCCATTCCCTGAAAGGCAAAGTTGAGTACAAACATAATACCGATAACAGGACCCGGACTCATAATAGCAGTCAGCATCTTTACACCGAGACTTACAACCTCTGCATCATCAATAAACATACTGATAACATTTTCTCTGAACACAAGATAGAACAGCATCATCACTGTACCTATAACAATATTGCAAACGATACTGAATCCCATACATTTTTTCATTCTGGTATAATTTTTGGCACCGTAACAATATCCGATAAGCGGCTGAACCCCCTGAGCTAAACCGATCTGCAGCATAATAACAAGCATATTCGCTTTCATAGCAACACCCATTGCTGCAACAGCATTATCACCATAGCTGACTAAAACAATATTAACAATAATATTGCTGATACTCATTAAAAGATTGTTAAGACTTGCAGGAAGTCCAACATTGATAACGCCCTTGGCAATACCGTTTTTCATTGAAAATCTTTTTGGTGTGATACTCAGAATACTCTTTCCCCTGAGGAAATAAACAAGGAAAAATACCACACTGAAAACATTGCCGAGCACAGTAGCAATTGCTGCACCTGCTACCCCCATATCCAGACCGAACGGCAAGGTGATACCAAAAAGCTTATCCCCTGAGCCAAGTATAAAGATAGGGTCTAAAATGACATTTACAATCTGTCCGAGCACAGAACCTACCATAGATATTTTCGCAGCACCCTCACCTCTTACAAGATTACATACTGTGATTGATAATACGGAAAACGGTGCACCGACTGCTACCCATTTCAGATAATCCTGTGCAAATCCGATTGTATTATCGCTTGCACCGACAAGGTATAAAAGCGGTTCACGGAAAAAGAAGAACAGTATTCCGATAAATATACCCAGCACCAAAGCACCGTAAATACAGAAGCTGCTGATTGTCTTTACTTTGTCTTTTTTTCCTTCACCGAGAGAACGGCTGATAAACGCACATCCGCCTATACCGAAAAGGTTGCCAATTGCCAGAAAAAAGAAAAATAACGGCATAGATACCGAAACGGCAGCGACCTGGTTGCTGTCCCCTGTCTGACCGACAAAAAATGTGTCCGCTAAATTATATATGATATTGATAAGCATACCCATCATACTCGGCAGTGCCATAGCTGCAACTGCTCTGGGTACTTTATATTCCGCGAATATTTTTGTATTGTCCTTCATAGTTAAAACCATTCCTTTCTGAATTATTTAAAAATAGAATAACGATTTATAATCTGTCCGCAATATTTATAAAATCGTTCATTGTAAGCTTTTCTGCACGTATATTTGTATCCAATCCGAGCTCGGTAAACACAGCAGAAATTTTATCCTTAGGCACACCCATTGTATTGGATATACTGTTGAGTGCAGTCTTTCTTCTTTGTGAAAAGGCACATTTAACCAAGCTGAAAAATTTCTTTTCATTGCTGACTTCAAATTTTGAATTTTTTCTGACGGCAAGTCTGATCACAACGCTATCAACCTTTGGACTGGGCATAAAGCTGTCACGGTTCACATCAAACAGAATTTCACTGTCAGCATAATAATTGACTGCAACCGTAACTGCACCTGCCATACGCGAGCCAACCTCAGCACAAAGCCGCTCGCCTGCCTCCTTCTGCACCATAACAACGATTTCGTCAACAGGCAGCTTGCTTTCAAGCAGGGTCATAATTACAGGTGATGTTATATAATAAGGAAGATTTGCACATACTTTAACAGATGAACAGCCACTGAATTTTTCCTCAATCAGTTTATTAAGATCAATTTTCATAACATCTGCATTTATAATTTCAAGATTATCAAATTCCGCAAGTGTTTCATCAAGGACAGGAAAAAGCCTTTTGTCAAGCTCAACAGACACCACCTTGCCTGCAACCCTGCAAAGCTCTTTGGTAAGAACGCCTATTCCCGGTCCTACCTCCAGCACACCTGTATTTTCATCGGCTGACAGACTTTCTGCCATCTGAGGACAGACGTCCGGATTGATAAGAAAATTCTGACCAAGTGCCTTTGAAAAGGTGAAGCCGTGCTTTGAAAGTATTTTTTTTACGATATTATAATCATATAAATCCATAGTATATGCTCCGTTTCATTATTACAGGGTGCTATTCTAACACATTCATAAATAGTTTACAATGTTTATCTTGACTTTTTGTAAACTTGTGATAAAATAATCGTTAGTCGACTAAAGATAGTCGGCTAAATTAACAAGATAAGGAAGTATTTATGAGATATAGAAAGCATTGCGGTCCGCCGTCGAAGGAGCACATTGCTCCGCGTATTATGTGTTTATCAAAAATTCTGCGTCAATCGTTCAATGAAGCGATTGCCGAACAGGGACTTTTTTCGGGGCAGGAGGATATTGTGCTCGCCTTAGCAGAAAATGAAGGCATTACCATAAATGAGCTTGCAAATCTTCTTGATGTATCAGGTGCAACTGCCAGTGTATCCATCAAAAGAATGGAAAAAGCAGGCTTTGTAATAAAAAAGGCGGATAAAAATGATGCCAGAATAACAAGACTTTATCCAACGGAAAAAGCAAAGCTGGCACCAGAAAACATAAAAAAACATATGGATTCTATGGAAGCAGTTCTGAAAAAGAATATGACAGAAGAACAAGCTCTTGAGTTGTCATATCTTCTTGATCTTGCAATTCAAAATATTATTGAAAGAGGTGAAAAGGAATGATAAAAAAGCTTTCAAAATATATGAAGGGTCTGTGGGGGCTTGCACTCATCAGTGCATCAGGTATGATTATTGAGGCAATATGTGAGCTTGCAATGCCGTCACTGGCAAACACCGTTTATGAACTGGTGAATGATACGCAAACCCCTGATGATGCGAAATCAACGGTTATAAAAATCGGAGTGTTTATGTTTCTGCTGGCAATAGTAGGCCTTTGCGGCGGCCTTGCCACAATGAAAACATCATCGGTGGTCAGCCAGAAATTTTCTTACAGACTTAGAAAGGATTTATATTTAAAGGCCAGTGAATTTTCCTTCAGAAATATTGATATGTATTCAACAGCGTCACTTACCACAAGAATGACCAATGACGTAACCATGCTGCAGAATACGGTTATGATGTGCCTCAGAATGCTTGTGCGAGCACCTGCTCTGCTGGTCGTTTCAGCAATATTTGCATTTTCAATCAATGCAAAGCTTTCGCTCATCATTGTTATCATTCTTCCTATCATTTTAGTAATCGTTGCGGTTATACTGAAATTCGGTTTTCCGATGTTTCAGAAAATGCAGAAAAAAATAGATAACGTTAACCGTGTCGTACAGGAAAATCTCATCGGTATAAGAGTTGTAAAGGCATTTGTAAGAGAGGACAGAGAAAAGGACAAATTCCACAAGGCCTCCGATGACCTTGCAAATCAGGGATCAAAGGCTGCCGGAATGATTGTAACGGTTATGCCGATTCTGATGCTTATGATGAATGTTGTAATCGTATATATCTATTACAAGGGTGCAAATTCAGCCGCTGCAGGACAGATGGATGTCGGTGAAATATCCGTTATATCCTCATACATCATTCAGGTATTAATGAACATTATGATGGTTTCCATGTTCCTTTTACAGCTTACAAGAGCAAAGGCCTGCGGTGACAGAGTTGTGGAAATTCTGGATACTGAAATTGATATCAAAAATCCTGAATCACCCTACGTCCCTGATACCGATTCGGCAAAGGGCAAAATTGAATTTAGAAATGTTTCCTTTAAATACTCACCTGAAAATTCAGGCGATAATATACTGGATAACATCAGTTTCACCGCAAATCCGGGTGAAATAATCGGTATTGTCGGCGGTACAGGCTGCGGAAAATCCAGCCTTGTTAATCTTATTCCGCGACTTTATGATGCAACAGAAGGCGAAGTCCTCATTGACGATGTGAATGTTAAGGATTACGATCTGACCGCACTGCGCGATATGATCGGCGTTGTTCTGCAGAAAAACGTACTCTTCTCAGGTACAATTCGCGATAATATCCGCTGGGGTAAAAAGGACGCAACAAACGAAGAAATCACCAATGCATGCCAAGCAGCACAGGCAGAGGATTTCATTCTTTCACAGCCTGACGGATATGATACTTATCTTGCTCAGGGCGGACTTAACCTTTCCGGCGGACAGAAGCAAAGACTCTGTATTGCGCGAGCTATGATTAAAAAGCCGAAGATTCTTATTCTCGATGATTCAACCAGTGCAGTTGATACTGTTACGGAAGCTAGAATAAGAGAAAGCTTTTACAGTGATTTAAAAGATACTACTATTTTCATAATTGCACAGAGAATTTCATCCGTTCAGGAGGCTGACAAAATCCTTGTTGTGGATGACGGTCAGATAAGAGGCATAGGCACGCACGAGGAGCTTATGGAAAGCAATGAAATTTATCAGGAAATATGCAGTACACAGAAAAAGGGGGTGCTTGAATAATGCCGCCAATGGGACCAAGAGGCAGAGGAGAAGGCATACAGAAGCCTAAAAATGCAAAAAAAACACTGTCACATATTTTAAAATATATCGGCAGAAACAAAGCTCTTTTATTTGTTGTTCTGTTCGCACTTATTTTAAGCACACTGTGTTCAACAGGTGCTTCATACTGGCTGAAGCCCATACTTGACGGAGTGGAGGAATCCATAAAGGGCGGTACCTTTGCAACGGAGGGTGTGCGTCAGCTCATGCTCAATCTTGCCATTGTATCACTCTTTTATATAGGCGCATCCCTATTTTCTTTTATTCAGTCAAAAATAATGGTTAAGGTCGCTTACAAGACCACAAACAATATCAGAAAAGATTTATTTGATCATCTTCAGACCTTACCGCTGAAATATTTTGATTCAAAAACACACGGCGAAATTATGAGCCGTTTCACAAACGATGTGGATAATATTCAGCTGATGCTTGAACAGACAATCGTTCAGTTTGTTTCTTCCATTTTCTCCTTTGTCAGCATAGTCGTAATGATGATTGTGCTGAAATGGCAGTTATTCCTTGTAGCACTCGTTTTCCTTGTTATAATGATTGTCAACTCTGTTAATATTGCAAAAAACACACGCAAATATTTCAAGGCACAGCAGGAAGCACTGGGTGCAATGAACGGAAATATTGAGGAAACCATTGAGGGTATGAAGGTCGTAAAAGTGTTCAATCACGAGCAGCAGGCAATTGAGGAATTTGACGAACTCAACTCAAAATTCCGCAAGGTTGCAACAAATGCAAACTTCTATTCAGGTATTATGGGACCCTGTGGAACCGGTATTAACAATGCACTTTATGCCACAATTGCCCTTGCAGGCGGAATGCTTGTTCTGTCGCACGCACTGGGAATAGGCACATTCTTCACTTTCTTAGGCTACACAAGACAGTTCAGGCAGCCTATCGACCAGATAATGAATCAGATGAATAATATTTTCTCTGCTCTTGCCGGTGCAGAACGCGTTTTTGAAATAATGGAAATGGACAGCGAAGTTGATGACGGAACAGTCACCCTCAGTATGGAGAAAAATGCGGATTCAAAGCAATGGTTCTGGATTGATGGTGATAAGAAAATCCCCGTTGAAGGAAAGGTTGTATTCGAAAACGTTGATTTCAGCTATGTTCCTGAAAAACAGGTACTGAAAAATATCAATCTTTATGCAAAGCCCGGCCAGAAAATTGCCTTCGTAGGCTCAACCGGTGCAGGTAAAACAACGATTACGAACCTGATAAACAGATTTTATGATATCCAGGACGGTGCAATAACCTATGACGGAATTGATATAAAGCGTATCAAAAAGAATGATTTAAGAAAAAGTCTTGCAATCGTTCTTCAGGATACCCATATGTTCACCGGCACGGTTATGGATAACATCCGCTACGGCAGACTGGATGCAACGGACGAAGAATGTATTGAGGCTGCAAAGCTTGCATCTGCCCATTCATTCATAAGACGTCTTCCTGACGGATACAACACAAAAATCACCGGTGACGGCGAAAGCCTTTCACAGGGACAGAGACAGCTGCTTGCAATAGCACGTGCTGCTGTTGCTGACCCTCCTGTTATGATTCTTGACGAGGCAACCTCTTCAATTGATACACGTACAGAGCTTCATATTGAACATGGTATGGACCGATTGATGATGAACAGAACTGTGTTTGTAATCGCCCACAGACTTTCAACCGTCCGCAATTCAGATGCTATAATGGTGCTTGAAAACGGTGAAATCATTGAACGAGGCGACCACGAGGATCTGATCAGTCAAAAGGGAAGATATTACGAATTATGCACAGGTAAGGCAAAACTCAGCTAAAATTTTCGCAATAATATATTGTACTTCTGAACAGACAAAATGAATGCATAGCCACAATGTATTGTGGTTATGCATTTTCTGCTATAATTTGTAATAATATATTTTAAAAAAAGGTCTTTACAAAACGAAATTACGGTGATATAATTTAATCAAATATTGTATTACTGTATATTTATGTAAAAGTATATAGAGGTGTTTATTATGAAAAAAATATTATCTTTTGTTATGGCTGCAATCATGACAGTTTCCGTATTCGCTATGTCTGTTGTTCCTGCAATGGCAGCAACAGTTAACAGCCCTACAGCTTCAACTGCTGTCAACAAAAAGCCTACCCTTCAGGTAAACGGTGTTGTTACGGATACAGACATCATTTATTCTCCTGATAAAACAAATCCTAAGTCAATCACTTTCACATATGTCGGTGAGGGAACACTTACAGGCTGGGAAGAGAATCTTGAGGATTTAGGTCTTGCAGAGGGTACAGATTACACACTGTCTTACAATGAGGACGGTTCATTAACAATTACTTTCATCTCTGCTGAAGCTATCGCAGATTACGATAACGGCGACGTAATCGTAAACGCACTTGTTGATTTTGGTACAGATGCTACTACAACAACAAAGAAGAACAATTCTTCAAAGGCTCCTGCAACAGGTATGTCTTCAGCTTTAGCTGCAAGCGGTATCGCAATTGCTTGTGCTGGTATTGCAACTCTTACAGCAGCTAAGAAGAAGGATGCTGAGTAATTTCAATAACTTATATGAAAACCTGTTTGCCTTTATTGGTAAACAGGTCTTTTTAATCTCAGGGTGATTATTTTGATAAAAAATGATTTTGATGAAAACAATGAAGAAAATAAAAACGAACGAAAAAAAAGCCCCGCAAAGCTTATACTTATTTTCATTATAGTATTTGTTCTTGTTTTCTGCGGTGTTTATTTCGGAATACAATTATATAATAACAGTATATCCAAGCCGTCACCGACAACCACTTCATCAACTACCAAAAGCATAGCTTCATCTGACAGTCTTGTTGAAAATCCGATTGATTTTAAATCACTTAAAGCACAGAATGACGAAATATATGCATGGATTAAAGTTGATGATACCAATGTTGACCATCCGATTGTGCAGAATGCAACGAACGATGAATTCTATCTCAAGCATAAGGCTGAGGACAAAAGCTGGTCTGCAAGCGGTGCGATATACACAGAGCTTATAAACCATAAAAACTTTAACGATGCTTTCACTGTTATATACGGACACAACGGCTATGGTGACACAATGTTCACCACTTTGCATAAGTTTGAAGATAAGGAATTTTTTGACGCACACCCATATTTTTATATATACGCACCGGGCAGAAAATTAACCTATCAGGTAATATCTGCCTTCAAATATGATGATCGTCACATAATGAATTCCTTTAACTTCGCTGATACCACCGTTGTAGAGGAATTTCAGGAATACGTACAGAATCCTGATTCAGCTCTGAAAAACGTCAGAACCGAACTGGACAAACCAATCACAGAATCAAGTAAAATTGTGATTCTGTCAACCTGTATAACAAATCAGAAAAGCAGTAGATATTTAATTTGCGGAGTATTGACAAACGATGAAAAGACCAATTGACCCTAACTTAGAAAATTTTGACAGTGACGGATTTCCGATTGACGTTGATGATACCGTCACAAATAACAGCCCATTTGAAATTGATGATGAAATGCTTACAAGCACTGCGTCTGAAAATCAGGGATTAAGCAGCAATGCGTCTGCGGATGATTTTAAGATGAAGGAAAAGCAGTATCACCGCCACCACAGCGGCTCACACCATCACCATCATCATTCATCAGGTTCACATTCTTCTCATTCCTCACACTCAAGCCACAGCAAAAGGAAGAAAAAGAAAAAAATGCCTGCTGCAGCTAAGGTGGCCCTTTCTGTTCTCATTATCATTCTTGTGATTATTTTTGCATTTGTGGGCACATTCTTCTTTTTGGGACAGAAGGGAAAAAGTGATTTGACAAACGTCACAACCCAGACAGACTATGAGGAAAAGATTTCCTATAACGGTCACGATTATGTATACAACAGCAATATCGTTTCAATTGCATTTATCGGTGTTGATAAGCGTGATCTTGGACTGGAGGACGGTGTTGTCGGCACAGCCGGTCAGGCAGACGCCAATATCATCCTTACCGTTGACACTTCAACAGGTAAGGCAAAGGCACTGGCAATCCCACGTGATACGATGGTTGAGGTTGATCTTTATTCGGAAAATAATATCTTCCTTAGAAATGAGGAAATGCAGCTCTGTCTCAGCTACGCTTATGGTAACGGAACAGATACATCAGCTACAAACGTAACGACTTCACTCAGCCGTATATTATATAATGTACCAATAAGCAAATATTTTGCGCTTGATCTTAACGGAATTGCACCGATAAATGATGCAATCGGCGGTGTAACCGTGCAGTCACTTTATGATTTTGATAATCTCGGAATCAAAAAGGGTGATACTGTTCATCTCGTAGGTGATTTGACAGAAAAATATGTAAGAACAAGAGACATGGATACCGTTAACGCGTCTCTTAACAGAACCTCAAGGCAGGTGCAGTATATCAAGGCATTTGCAGCACAGCTTATTCCGGCTGTTATGAATGATTTCGGCATTATCAGCAATCTTTATTCAACTGCAATGGACTACAGCACCACAAATATTTCTCTTTCAGATGTAACCTATCTGGCGTCACTTCTTATATCAAAGAACATTACTGACTTTGAAACCACAACGCTTGAGGGTGAGATGAAGCCAAGCACAAGAGTTGACTACGGTGATGTGGTGTATGCAGAGTTTTATCCTGACGAGGATAAGCTGATGCAGACTGTTCTTGACACCTTCTACACACAGATTAATTAAAAATATTTTTTATATACAGGAGTTTAACTATGAACATAGAAACAAAAAAAATGCTTTCCTCCTATGCTGCAAAAATCAGAATGGGAATCATTGAAAGCACCTATGGAGCAAAAGCCGGTCATCCTGGCGGAAGCCTTTCATCGGCTGACCTTTTTGCATACCTCTATTTTAAAGAGATGAAAAATCTCGACCCAAAGAATCCTGCTGCACCTGATCGTGACAGATTTGTTCTTTCAAAGGGTCACTGCGCACCCGGTCTTTACAGTGCACTGGCACATAAGGGTTATTTCCCTGTTGAGGATTTACCTACTCTTCGTCACATTGATTCCTATCTTCAGGGTCATCCGAATATGAACACTGTACCCGGAATTGATATGTCAACAGGCTCACTCGGTCAGGGCATAAGCACTGCAGTGGGTATGGCTAAGGGTGCAAAGTACATAGGCAATGATAAAATCAATGTTTACACCCTTTTAGGTGATGGTGAAATTGAAGAGGGGCAGGTTTGGGAGGCTCTTATGTTTGCCAACCAATATAAGCTTGACAATCTTTGCGTTATCATTGACTGCAACGGACTTCAGATTGACGGCAAGTGCGATGAGGTTATGAGTGCTGAGCCGATCGACGAAAAGCTCAAGGCATTCGGTCTTGATGTTATAACCGTAAACGGCAATGACTTTGATGAGCTTGAAAAAGCATTTGACGCTTTCCATAAATGCGATAAGCCTTTTGGCATCATTATGAAAACAGTTAAGGGCAAAGGCGTTTCCTTTATGGAAAATCAGGTTGACTGGCACGGCAAAGCACCTAACGAAGAAGAATATAATATTGCAATGGCTGAGCTTAAGGCTGCACTTGCAGAGATTGAGGAGGCATAATTATGGCAGAGATTAAAAAGGTTGCCACTCGTGAAAGCTATGGTAATGCTCTTAAGGAGCTTGCAGCAGAGGGCGCAGATAAATTAGTTGTTCTTGACGCTGACCTTTCAGCGGCTACAAAAACAGGTATATTCAAAAAGGAATATCCGAACAGACATATCAACTGCGGTATTGCAGAGGCAAATATGCTTTGCGTTGCTGCCGGTATGAGCACAATGGGACTTGTTCCGTTTGCATCCAGCTTTGCAATGTTTGCCGCAGGCAGAGCATTCGAGCAGGTAAGAAATACAATCGGCTATCCGCATCTTAATGTAAAAATCGGTGCAACACATGCAGGTATTTCCGTTGGTGAGGACGGTGCGTCACACCAGTGCTGCGAGGACTTTGCACTGATGCGAGCAATTCCGGGTATGGTTGTTATCTGCCCTGCTGATGATGTTGAGGCTAAGCAGGCAGTCAAGGCTGCTTATCATTACGATGGTCCTGTATATCTCAGATTCGGAAGACTTGCAGTTCCTGTGTTCCACGACGATAACTATCAGTTTGAAATCGGCAAGGGCGAGGTCGTAGCAGAGGGTACAGATGTAACAATCATCGCCAACGGTCTTATGGTTGCGGAGGCAATCGAGGCAGGCAAGGCACTTGCTGAAAAGGGTATCAGCGCTGAAATCATCAACATTGCAACAATCAAGCCGCTTGATGAGGAGCTTGTTATTGCATCTGCTAAGAAAACAGGAAAGGTAATCACGGTTGAGGAGCATAATATTATCGGCGGTCTCGGTGAGGCTGTCTGCTCAGTGCTCAGTGAAAAATGCCCTACCCCTGTTAAGAGAATCGGAGTAAATGATGAATTCGGCCACAGCGGCCCTGCCGTTGACCTGCTCAAGCAGTTCGGTCTCAGTGCAGAAAACATTACCAAAGTCGCTGAGGAGTTTGTGAAATAATATAATAGTATAATATATAAAAAGCACAGACAGCTTGTTAGCCGTTTGTGCTTTTTGTTTGACATAGTTTCAGAATAATGATATACTGAGTATGCCAAACTATTGAATAACATATAAAGTGGTCTCATTTTTTGTTTTGATAAAAATGCAGGCTTAAATTTCATGCGACTACTTTGTGTGTTTTTCGATAGTTTGGCGACAATCGAAGCCTGTGTTTTTGGCGCAGCTTCGGCTGCGCATTTTTTATTTTATAATGATTTGAGGTGAGATTATCAGATTGAGCAAAAAAAGAACTCTGTACCCAGTCCGCTAAAACAAAGTACAGAGCCTAAGCAAACACAAGAAATAAATTCTGTGCCAAAAATATTATACGGCATAGCGGATTTTATTTCAAGTATTTAAAAATCATATAACGGAAGGAAATCAGTTATGAACGAAACAGAAAGAAAATATAACACAGACCCTGAGCTTTTACATTCCTTTATTCTCAATTACAACAGAGTATCCGATTATCACGACAATATTTGCAATCTTGCCACGCAGCTTTGCATACTCTCGGAATTTTTTGATAAATACAACAATGAATATGATCACAGTACTATACTTACACTTACCGGACTCTCTGTTACTGAACTATATGATAAAATATATGAAGAGGATAAAATGTTTAAAACTTGTAATACAATACTCGATAAAATAACAATGTTTGAATGAACAAACCGCGAGCAATATGCTCGCGGTTTGTTGTATCATTTGGAATTTACTCGATTTATAATACTATAATATGAATTAAATAATCGTAGGGGCGGATTCAATATCCGCCCGATTGTTTTTCAATATTACGGGACGATATGAATCGTCCCATACGAAATATCAAGTACAATTCTTATTAATGATAAATCAGCTTGGATTTTGGTCAGCTGATTTGTACAATCTTTTATTCACCGCATTGATAAAACCTTCCTGGTCCTCAGGTGAAAACACATAGCTGCCGAAGCTGCGTCTGTTTATTACTACTGCACTGTGTTTTTCATAACTGCAATACGGCTGCATTTCAAAAAACATATAAACAAATGCACCAAATATACTTCCTTTGTAATGAAGGGTTTGATTCTCAACCGTATACTTTCTGCACTCGATAATATCGGAATAACGAATTTTTCTTTTATAAAGCAATCTGTAAAGCAGAAGTCCGTCCTTTATTTCAATATAATCATCACAGACATAAATACAGTTATGCCTGAAAGACATATAAAGCACAAGTACAATCACACTGATTGACTGAAAAAGCAAAATATAAGCTATCACCGTATAAGCAGTTGAGCCTACAACAATATCAAATTTGCTTTTCACCAATTGAACAGTGGAAAAAACCAAAGCCTCAAAAACACCACATGTAAAGATATTTTCACATAGGGTTACGAATCTTCTGCCTGACTTACTTCCGTCCACATCAAAATAATCAATCATTGCTGTTAGCCTTTTTCTTTTTAAATATCAAAAACTTACTGAGGAAATAGTTTACGATTACCACGATTACGGCAAGGACAATTTTTGAATAAATACCGTCGGTAAACAGGATATTCATTTTAATATCTGCTTTTTCAAGGATGTTATAGAAAATATTATCAAAGCCTGTCTTTGCAAGAAGCGGAACACAGACAATTTCAATCACGCCTGTTACACCCCTTGCGGCAACAAAGCTTACAATTTCCTTGCCGATAACACTCGGCTTCCAGCTTTTTGACTCGAACACCCACAGCTTATTTGTAATGTACGCAAAGGCAACGGCACAAATCCAGCTGAGGAGATTTCCCACAAACACTTTCATTGAAAGCATATTCACAAACACAGTATATGAGCCCCAGCTAACAACCGTTGTGAGCACACCGAAAATCACATATGTGATAACTTCCTTATATTTATTCCAAAAATCTTTCATATCTATCCTCTATCTTAATGCATTATACATTTCAAAAATATCTTTTTCCGTAAGAGCAATCGGATTTCTTTCCATAAGCATGGACATACTCTTTTTTGTAAGTTCTTCAATCTGCGCATCTTTTGTGCAGCCGATTTCAGAAAGAGTGGTTTTCATACCCATTCGCTTTTTCATTGCCATAATTTCATCCGCCATTTCATATGGAGAGGAGAAACCGCAGTCCTTTGCAAGGGCGGTTATTCTGCCGTCGGCATCTGCATTGTCGGCATTAAACCGGATAAAATAATCAAGAGTGAATGCACAGGCTTCGCCGTGAGGTACACCATAAATATTCGTCAGCGGAAACGAGCAGGCATGGGAGCCTGTTGTTCTTGGATGACTGAAAGCAACACCGGCAACAATGGATGCCTCTGCCATTTTTTCTCTCGCAAGCAAATCATCAGGATGATTATACGCTTTTTCAAGCCATTCAAAAACAAGCCTTGCACTATAGATTGAGCAGGCAGTACACACAGGCTGATGAATGGTTGCCCAGTAGCTTTCAACCGCGTGGGCAAGAACATCGAGTCCTGTCGAGGCGGTAACCTGCGGCGGAACAGTCAGCGTAAGCTCAGGATCAACAACTGCAATCTTGGGATACATTGCCGGATCGTTCATCGGATTTTTAAGGTTAAGGCTGACATCTGTCAGCACAGAAATATTAGTAACCTCCGACGCAGTACCTGAGGTTGTTGTGACCGCAATCATCGGAATTGCCTCAGCAGCATCAATTGCTTTTGAGCCTGAATGATAGGAGCTGATAACATCATCACCCTTTGCAATTGCACAGGCAGCCTTACAGCAATCCATAGGTGAGCCTCCGCCCAGTGCCACTGCAAAATCAGCCTTCAGCTCCCTCATCAATTTAACGCAGGCATCCACATTATCCGTTGTCGGATTCGGACGCACGTCACTGAACACACCCTTAATCAGTCCGCCGCTCAGTTCAACAAATTCATCAGCGAGTCCGTTTTCAGCAAAGCTCCTTGACGCAACAAGGACACCCCTTGTGCCTCCGATTTCTTTAATATAGCTTTCAATATTCTTTCTTTTGCCGTTTCCGAAAATCAGTTTAACCGGCAGATTGAATTCCCATTCCATTTTATCACCTATAATATAATTGTATATACTTTCTATATAGTATCACTTTTTTACACTTTTTTCAATGGGATGATAAGACTAAAAACACAGGATGAAAATCAAAAGAAAAATGAGGAATTTTTTTGCAAAATCCCCAAAAAGCCCGAAATCTCGCGGTTGCAACCGGTGGTTGCATGCAGAAATGTAAAGTGTAATATATAGAATTCAGACAAGTTCCACTGTAAAATATGAATTGTCAGTTGAGCAGCAGCTCAGCGAAAATTTGAAATTTTACCATCAAGGAGTTTATATTATGAAATCAAACAGAACGATTATCAAGAACGAGCATTTTGGCATTGCAAGAAAGATCGTATCCAATATGACATCTGAAAGCTGGGAAACAATTCCCCACGCTTCATTATCCTACGAACCTGAAATCACAAAATTTCTTGACGTTGTGAAAGAAATCAACAAGGATGCAACACCTGAAACAAAGCTCACACTCAACACCATTTTATTAAGAGTCATCGTGGAGGGACTCAAGGCATGCCCTGTTATGAATTCACATATTGAATTCAACAGAAAGCTTGTTCGCGGAAATGTTAAGACCTTTGAGGAGATTGACATTTCTATGCCGATGATTTTAAAAACAGGTGAAATGATGACAATCAATATGCACAATATGCATAACAAAACAATGACTCAGATGCGTGATGCCATTGCTGACAGTGCAAGACGTGCAAACAATTCGGATATGAACGAGGTTATGTACGAGGTATCACTGGACAACACACTTCAGGGACTTAAGCAGGGAAAAATCCTCCAGACCGTAAACAGACTTATCGGCTCAAAGACAGGCAAGCACAAGGTTAAAACCTTAACAGGAAAAGCAAAAAAGGAATACTACTCCATACCAAAAACGGACAGACTGACCAAGCACGATATCGAGCAGGGCACAATCACCGTGTCCAATCTCGGCTCTGTTTGCCGTGACTGGAATGGCATCTGCACCCTTCTTGAAATTATTCCGCCGCAGATTTGTGCAATTGCAATCGGCTCAACCCAGCTTGTGCCAATCGCAGAAAAAGACGGAACAATCCGCACAGGCTACAGACTTCCGTTCACAATTGCCTTTGACCACAGAGCACTTGATATGGGTGATGTGACACCATTCATCAATAAGCTCAATGAAATTTTTACAAATCCTGAAATGATTAAGGAATGGATATAAAAAATCGAAATTTCTATTGACTTTGACCTCAGGTAAAAATGTATGTTATACTAAAAAGGGAGGTCATTATATTGAAAATCAAAGAGGTTTGTACGCAGACAGGACTAACTGACAAAGCTGTAAGGCATTATATAAGAAACGGACTTGTTTTCCCTGTTTACAATGAAAACTATACCGGCAGGAAAAATTACACCTTCAGCGAAGAGGATGTTAAACGATTAAAGCAGATTGCCATACTCAGAAAATATGAATTTTCCATAAGCTCTATAAAGGCTATACTGAACGGTGAGTCGGATATTACTACTCATCTCTTAAGCCATATTGAAGAGATGAAGTCGAAAACCGACAATGATATACAATTGATAAATGAGCTTATTCAAACGGCCAATGCAAAGCCTGATACAGTAGACAGCCTTTGCACGCAGCTTAACAATGCAAATTATATGCCGAAGGAAATTCCGATAGCCGATAATCAGATACCGTATCAGCTGCTATATAAACGTGCGGAAAAAGAGAAGAAAATCATCTGTGCTTTTTTAATACTTGTTCTTTTTATCATTGCAATCGGCATCTGCACCTATTTTGTAAAAACCTGGGTTGAAGAAGAAACCATAACGGACACACGCAGATACTCAGAAATTCTCGGCGAAAACGGAACATACAAAAGCAATCTTATCGGCGTAAACAATATTTTTCCAAATGAGATACCTGAATCAGCACTGATCGAGGATTTCAGATACGAATATTACAATCCTTTTGACCCAAACTACTGCGGTGTGCTTGTTTATATCTGTAACGAAGAAGATTACGAAACGGAATACGCACGATTGAAATTCCTTAAAAGCTCGGAAAATTACAACACCTACGGAATCACAGGCTTCCCCTACGAACTGTGTGCTGTTATGACAGATGATTACTCCGGAATCATTTATGCTCTGACCGATAAGGAAAGCCGAAAATTTATTTACGTTGATATTGAGTTCTGCAATTACTTTACGGATATAGATTATAAAAAAGTGATTGACGAAAAATACCTGCCCTACGGCTTTGATGCCGAAGAAGATAATGAACGGCGCAAAGAATTTGACAGGAAATTTGAGGAAAGAAATTCATCAGAACTTTTAGATTAATGCAAATGTACGAAACACCTACTTTAAATATCAATACAATAACGAAGTAAACCGCAAACAAAAGCTGAGGTATCGTAATCCAGCAAATGTTTGCGGTTTTTGTTATATTAATTATGCATATTAAAATTGATTCGTGCTATGGCATACATTCATAATTTGATAAAACAGGAAAAGATTACTGCATAAATTTTCTCCGGCTCTTCATCAATCCCACACAATTCCAAAACAATGAAAACAATCCGGAACAGTTGGTCTGCAGGAAAATAAAGAATCTAAATCCGAAACATTCCATTCTTCTGCACCACCGGAGCATAGCCATTTACAATTTACCTGTTTCTCCAATTCTGATGCCTGTGCAGATGTACATATTATGATTTCATCTCCCCAAAGCTCCAACTGCTCTTTCCCCTCATATTCTGCGATTCCTGTATCGTCGTGCAAAGCGACCCTAATCCATGCTATATTAGGTATTTCTTCAATTTCTTTCAGCATATCCCATATTTCAGCCAGAGTCGGACGACCAAAACCCCATTGATTTGGAGCAATGGAATCCTCTGCCGTATTCTCATAAAAAAATTCATCAAGCGTCAATAGAGGAAGACGCTGTTCATTTTCATTCATTAATCTCTTAAACCTAGTTAATTCTATCATAGCTTTACCCTTTCCGTTTTTGATTTATCTGCAGCTCGCTATAGTATTACATTTACGATTTATTAAGAAAATAGAATTTATCGCATAGTTATAAAAAATGTTATTGATATTCTGTAGGGCAGGGGCTTGCTCCTGCCGAATATGATTGTTATATTACGGTGAGAGCAAGCCCTCACCCTACAATTGTTCAGTGAACATTATTGGTAATTCAAAATCCAATTTATCTATTAGTAAAAGTATAGCATAAAATAATCCAAAGAACAACATTGTCCTTTGGGTTAAAAATTCGTTATAGCACTGATACAATAGGTGTTTCGTTTTTTGTCAATCTTGTTTCACGGCATTTTGTAACCGTTTTTTTGCTTTTTAACAAGGGAAAAAATGGTTATTCACGTGTGAAACAGACAAAAGTCTATTATCCCACATATACATATTTTTTCGCCTTACAAAATAATTAAATACAATATATTGTGTTTTTTATCATTTTGCTATTGACACACAACTAAATATTTGATATGATTAACACAGTCGGTTACTCGGATGTAACCATTTTGTAACATATATAAGAAGGTAAAAGATTATGAAGATTATTAAGCGTAACGGCTCTGAGGTTGATTTTGACCTGAATAAAATTGTGATAGCCGTATCAAAGGCAAATGCAGCCTGCAAAAAAGAGGAGCTGACACAGAGTCAGATTAATGAAATTGCAGAATATGTAGAATTTAAAATTTCAAAGGCAAACCGTGCTTTATCCGTTGAGGAAATTCAGGATATCGTTGAAAATCAGATTATGGCTCAGGGTGCATTTGACGTCGCACGTCTTTACGTTAAGTACCGCTATAACCGTTCGCTTATCAGAAAGGCGAATACCACTGACAATCAGATTTTATCCCTTATTGAATGCAATAATGAAGAGGTTAAGCAGGAGAACTCAAACAAAAATCCGACTGTAAACTCCGTTCAGCGTGACTACATGGCAGGCGAGGTTTCAAAGGATATTACAAAGCGAATTCTTTTACCTCAGGATATCGTTGATGCGCACGAGGAGGGCATTATCCATTTCCACGATGCGGACTACTTTGCACAGCATATGCATAACTGTGACCTTGTAAACCTTGAGGATATGCTCCAGAACGGCACCGTTATTTCAGAAACAATGATTGAAAAGCCGCACAGCTTTTCAACCGCCTGCAACATTGCAACACAGATTATTGCACAGGTTGCATCAAGCCAGTACGGCGGCCAGTCCATTTCACTGGCTCACCTTGCTCCGTTCGTTCAGATTAGCAGAGAGAAAATCCGCAAAGAGGTTATTGAAGAGGCTGAGCAGTTCGGTTTTGAGATGAACAATGAGCAGATCACAAATCTCACTGAAAAGAGACTGCGTGACGAGGTACGCAAGGGTGTACAGACCATTCAGTACCAGGTAGTAACACTCCTCACAACCAACGGACAGGCACCTTTTGTTACTGTATTTATGTATCTTAACGAGGCAAAGAATGAGCAGGAAAAGAAGGACCTTGCCCTTATTATTGAGGAAACTCTTGCACAGAGAATTCAGGGTGTTAAAAACGAGGACGGCGTATGGATTACACCTGCATTCCCAAAGCTTATCTATGTGCTTGAAGAGGACAATATCAATAATGATTCACCATTCTTCTATCTTACAGAGCTTGCTGCAAAATGCACAGCAAAAAGAATGGTACCTGACTATATTTCCGAAAAGAAGATGCTTGAATATAAGATTGACAAAAACGGTGAGGGTCACTGCTACACCTGTATGGGCTGCCGCAGCTTCCTTACACCTTACGTTGACCCTGAAACAAACAAGGCAAAATATTATGGCAGATTCAATCAGGGCGTAGTAACACTTAATCTTGTTGATATCGCTTGTTCATCAGGCGGTGATATGACCAAATTCTGGAAGATATTTGACGAGCGTCTTGACCTTTGCTACCGCGCATTGATGTGCCGTCACAACAGACTTAAGGGCACACTTTCAGATGCTGCACCGATTCTCTGGCAGCACGGTGCACTTGCAAGACTTAAGAAGGGTGAGAAAATCGACAAGCTCCTCTTCGGCGGTTATTCAACAATCAGTCTCGGCTACGCAGGTCTTTATGAATGTACAAAATATATGACAGGTATGAGCCATACTGACGATAACGGCGGCAAGGAATTTGCACTCAAGGTTATGCAGTATATGAACGATGCCTGTGCTAAGTGGAAGGCTGAGAACAATATTGATTTCAGTATTTACGGCACTCCGCTTGAGTCCACTACATATAAATTTTCAAAATGCCTGCAGAAGCGTTTCGGCATCATTCCGGGTGTAACAGACAGAAATTACATCACAAACTCCTATCACGTTCACGTTGCTGAGGAGATTGATGCATTTACAAAGCTGAAATTTGAAAGCGAGTTCCAGAGACTTTCTCCGGGCGGTGCAATCTCATATGTTGAAGTTCCGAATATGCAGAACAATATTCCTGCTGTTTTACAGGTAATGCGTTATATTTATGATAATATTATGTACGCTGAGCTGAACACAAAATCTGACTACTGTCAGTGCTGCGGCTACGACGGTGAAATCAAGATTGTTGAAAACAGTGACGGAAAGCTGATCTGGAGATGCCCTAAGTGCGGAAATGAGGATCAGGATAAGATGAATGTTGCCAGAAGAACCTGCGGTTACATCGGCACACAGTTCTGGAATCAGGGCAGAACACAGGAAATTAAAGAAAGAGTTTTACACTTATAATAGAATAATAGGCTGTCAAAAGACAGCCTATTTTCGTATAAAAAATAAAATTAGTATTAGGTGACAATATGAATTACGGAGAGATTAAAAAAAATGATATCGCAAACGGTGAGGGGGTAAGAACATCCCTGTTTGTTTCAGGCTGCCGTCACCACTGCAAAAACTGTTTTAATCAGAGCACGTGGGATTTCGGTTTCGGCGAGCTTTTTACGGAAAAAACAGTGGAGGATATTTTATCCTCCTGTGAGCCTGACTGGGTGAACGGTCTTTCCCTGCTCGGCGGCGAACCCTTCGAGCCTGAAAATCAGAAGGTGCTTTTGCCGTTTCTGATTATGTTCAGGGAAAGATTTCCGAATAAGGATATCTGGTGCTACTCAGGCTTCACCTTTGAGGAAATCACAGGCCAGGAAAAATCAAGAGCACACACCGACATCAGCAAAGAAATGCTCGGACTCATTGACATTCTTGTTGACGGCCGTTTTGTTGAGGAGAAAAAGGATATATCTCTTGTTTTTCGCGGCTCATCCAACCAGCGTATCATAGATGTCAAAAAAAGCCTTAAGGAAAAGAAAATTATACTTTATCTGGAATAAGCAATCTGACTTTACTTTTTTCACAATAACTTGATTGGAGGACAATTATGGACAGCTTTGAATTTAAAGGATTTATCACAAAGGAAAATGCAAAGGACTATTTTTCCTCAGTTAAAACAATCAAAAAAATCAGAAGCTCTTCGATTTTCCTGATATTCATTCTGGCTATGCTGACAACACTGCTTATCATCATTAACAGTCAGTCCGGAAAATTTTTACACCTTATTATTGCCGCAGTTCTTTTTTTACTGATTTTAATTGTTTACGCTGTTTTTATGCCGCACTTATTGTGTTGGTCTTACTTTAAAAATCAGCGTGCTATGTTCAACACCAATCAAATGAAAAACCATACTGTTTTCGCTGATAAAGTCTACATCAACAGCGGTGAAAACAGAACGGTTATTGAATATGCACAGATAAAAAGCATTGTTGACAACAAATCTGTTATTGCCCTTTTAATGGGAAGCAACACAGGAATTATTGTCCCAAAAAACAATATAATCGATGCAGGAATTCAGGATTTCATTCCTTTCATAGAAAATAAAACGAATGCTAAGTGTAAAAAGAACAAAGGCTTTTCTGCTGTTCTTCCTGTTTCTGTCCTTTTAGCCTTAGTGCTGTGCTTTGCCGTTATCCACAGTGCATCCAATTTCACGGTAAACGGTATTGAAAATTTTTATAACAGGGACAGAATCTACTATGATATTGACCTTGACGAGTTAGGCGACTATACAGATATTGATTATCAGTATTCTCAGAAAACGCATATGCTTTTGTTCCCAAGTCGCTCCTCTGTTTTAGACTTAACCTATGAGGAAGAGGAGTACAAAAAGCAGCTTGAACAAATCGAAAGCGCCTATACATTCTTAAATGAGCCGATTAAGGATGAGGACCTTTACCTTATTTCACAAAATGAATTTACGATTGGGAACTGGGATTTCAAGGTTTGCCTTAATAACGAATATCTTGATTTCTATTATCCCAAAGATTTTCGTATGATTGGCTTTAACGATACAGAAAACCGCATTGCCTACCTTGATTTTTACGATAGTGACCTCGACTGTGTCGATGAGGATATGACCAAATTTGTTGACGAATACTTTAACTATAATTTTGATTAATATGGGGGAATTTATCTGAAATGTATGAATTAAATCAGGTCGGTGCGCGGAGCTACTACATCAACTGCCCTGCCAAAATCGGTATATATAAACAAAATGAGACAGATGTTTATCTGATTGACAGCGGTAATGATAAAGACGCCGGAAGAAAGGTACGCAAAATTTTAGAGGAAAACGGCTGGAAACTGAAAGGAATAATCAATACCCATTCAAACGCTGACCATATCGGCGGCAACAGATACCTTCAGAATCAGACAAGCTGTAAAATATTTGCAAAAGGTATTGAGGCGGCATTTACAAACAATCCCATTTTAGAGCCTGCTTTTCTTTACGGCGGATACCCCTGCAAGGATTTGAGGCACAAATTCCTGCTTGCGGAAAAAAGCAATGCGGTCGATATCAGTAACTCGGATTTTCCGAAAGAGCTTGAGGTTATTGACCTGAAAGGCCACTTTTTCGATATGATTGGTATCCGTACTCCTGACAATACCGTTTTTCTTGCAGATTGTATAAGCAGCGAATTCACTCTGGAAAAATATCAGATTTCCTTTATCTATGATGTTTCACAATACCTTAATACACTTGATAAGGTTGAAAAGCTTGAGGCAAACATATTTGTCCCTGCACATGCTCAGGCAACAGAGGATATAAAAAATCTGACTCAGCTTAACCGAAATAAGGTTCTTGAAATTGCGGATAAAATTGAGAATGCTCTGACAACACCAATGTGCTTTGAAGCATTGCTGAAAAAGATTTTTGACGATTATAATCTGACTATGAATTTTGAACAGTATGTACTTGTAGGAAGCACCGTCAAATCCTATCTGTCTTATCTTAAGGATAATGGAAAAATAACCGCCCAACTCAAAGATAATCAACTGCTCTGGGAAAGAGTTTAATAGGTAAGAAAACAGCCAGCGAAGCTTGTAACTTCATTGGCTGTTTTTTATTTTATATATCAACATTCTCAAGCACATACTTTACCGCCTCAACAACAAATGCAGTAAATGTGCAATTTTTTCCTTGAATTGTTTTTTCAACATTTTCAATCACATCGTTAGGAAAACGGATACTCTTGCTTGTTGTCGGCGGAATTGTTGGTATCTGAAATTTTCTCACCTTTTTTCTCCTTATAATAAAAAATGCGTACAGCAAAGCCGTACGCAAAAAAACGCATAGCTCAACTGTCGCCAAACAATCACATCTATTCTAAATTAACCAGAACGATATAACAGAGCTTGCATTTTTATCAAAGGATAAAAAAACCGTTCTGGTCTAAATCATAAAAGAATATTAAAATGTGATTATTTGGCATTTACATTTTATCATCATTAAAAAAAATAGTCAATAAAAATGTTATATATCTTAACGAGCATCATTTTTTATATGGATAAATTATTGTTTAGTTTATCAATAATGTTATTGATATTCTGTATGGCAGGGGCTTGTCTCCTGCCGAATATGATTTTTATATTACGGTGAGAGCAAGCCCTCACCCTACAATAAACTGTTTAATGCATCAATTTAACCTTTATCTCTGCAAAGAGTTCTCTGAGCAGAAAGGTCGGAAGGAGTGTCCATTTTGTTTTTGATGAAACAGGTGTACTGTTCAGCCCATATTTTTTACAGATATTCGCCGCTCTTTTCTGGTGATACTCAGACGTTGCAATTGCAACATTCCTGTCAAGATCGAGTGTTTCAATGATCTGAAGTGAAAAGCGTATATTTTCATCCGTCGACGTTGACCTGTCCTCCAAAATGAGCCTGTTCTTGCTGATTCCTCTTGCATAAAGGAGCTGCTGCATACACTGTGCTTCGGATATATTTTCGTCTTTTCCCTGTCCGCCGCTGAGTATTGCAACAGATTCCGGATTAAAAAGCAAAAATTTATATGCTGCGTCAACCCTTTTAATCAGTGAAAGACTTGGCTCAGCACCACGCACCCTGCAGCCTAAAACAATAATCACCTTCTGCGCTGAAATTTTTGTTTTCCCTGCAGCATAAATTTCCCTCATTTTAAGAATTATGAGCAATAAAACACAAAGTGCAATAATAAAAATATATTTCTGATTTGAGGAATCGGTACGATTCATCAGCAAGCCGATTACAATATAGGCTATACCAAACAGCATTCCTGCAATGTTTCCGAAATTCAGAACTCTGTCAAATACAGCAATTGCAAATAAAAGGAATACAGCCGCACCGATGATGATTAAAGCAATCTGCATTATTTCTTTGGAACAATCCTGTCTTTACCGCCCATATACATACGCAGTGCCTCAGGAATAAGAACAGAACCGTCCTCCTGAAGATTATTTTCAAGGAATGCGATGAGCATTCTCGGCGGTGCAACTACGGTATTATTAAGAGTATGTGCAAGGTAATTTCCGTTCTCGCCCTTTACTCTGATTTTCAGACGTCTTGCCTGTGCGTCTGTGAGGTTTGAACAGGAGCCAACCTCAAAATATTTCTGCTGTCTTGGTGACCATGCCTCAACATCCACAGACTTAACCTTTAAATCTGCTAGGTCGCCTGAACAGCATTCAAGTGTTCTTACAGGAATATCGAGAGAACGGAAAAGATCAACCGTGTTCTGCCAAAGCTTGTCAAACCACATTTTTGATTCCTCAGGCTTGCAGACAACAACCATTTCCTGCTTTTCAAACTGATGAATACGGTATACACCGCGCTCCTCAATTCCGTGCGCACCCTTTTCCTTTCTGAAACAAGGTGAATATGAGGTCAGTGTCTTAGGCAATTCAGCCTCCGGTGTGATTGTATCAATGAACTTACCAATCATAGAATGCTCTGATGTACCGATAAGATAGAGATCCTCGCCCTCTATTTTATACATCATTGCGTCCATTTCCTCAAAGCTCATTACACCGGTAACAACATTTGAGCGAATCATAAACGGCGGAACGACATAGGTAAAACCTCTGTCAATCATAAAATCTCTTGCATAGCTGATTACTGCACTGTGTAGTCTTGCGATATCGCCCATAAGATAGTAGAAGCCGTTGCCTGCAACTCTGCCTGCCGCCTCAAGGTCAATACCGTCAAAGCGCTCCATAATATCTGTATGATATGGGATTTCATATTCAGGAACTACAGGCTCACCGTACTTCTGCACCTCAACATTCTCGCTGTCATCCTTACCGATAGGAACAGACTCATCAATAATGTTCGGAATGGACATCATAATGGATGTTACCTTTTCATTGAGCTCCTTTTCCTTTGCTGCAAGCTCTTCCAGCTCCTTTGCCTGTGCATTAACCTGCTCACGGATTGCCATGCCCTCTTCCTTTTTGCCCTGTGACATCAGCATGCCGATTTCCTTAGAAAGCTTGTTTCTGTTTGCACGAAGTTCATCTGCTCTTGACATTACGGCACGTCTTTCCTCATCGAGAGCTACAACCTCGTCAACAAGCGGTAATTTTTTATCCTGAAACTTTTTCTTTATGTTTTCCTTTACGATTTCAGGGTTTTCCCTGACAAATTTAATATCAAGCATTTTTATTCTCCTAACTTATTTGCAATTTCTTTTAAATCCTCAGCAGAGTAAAACTCTATTTCAAGTGTGCCCTTACCTCTGCCGTTATAAACCTTTACTTTTCTGCCGAGCACCTCTGTAAGTGAAAGCTCAACCTCATCATAAAATGAGTCACGTCTCTTGCTGCTTGTACGTGTTTTGGCAGTTTTTTCAGCCATTTTTGCCAGACGCTCAACATCTCTTACTGTTAAATTGTTTCTGATTATATTTTGTGCTGCTTCATAAATCATTGGCTCATTATCAAACGCAAGCAGTGCCCTTGCATGACCTGCTGAAATCTGACCGTCTCTGGTCATATCACGTACTTCCTGCGGTAATTTCAGCAGTCTCAGTGCGTTTGCAATTGCCGGTCTTGATTTGCCAACTGAAACAGCAACCTCCTCCTGCGTGAATCCGCAGCGGTCAATAAGTGCCTGCAAGCCCTCTGCCTCTTCAATTGGGTTAAGGTCCTCTCTCTGAAGATTTTCAATGATAGCAATCTCCATCGTTTCAACATCAGAAAGCTCTCTGATTACAACAGGTACTTCCTTTAAACCTGCCATTCTTGATGCACGCCATCTGCGTTCACCTGCAACAAGCTGATATCCACCCTGCGGAAGAGGTCTTACAAGAAGCGGCTGTAATACACCGTGCTGCGTAATACTGTCTGAAAGCTCCTGCAAAGCACCCTCATCAAAGGTTTTTCTCGGCTGGTCCTCGTTTCTCTGAATTTCATTAATGGACAGCATATTCGTAGCTGTCATATCATCAACAGAATTTTCAAGCATAAGGGACTTAAGACCCTTACCTAATCCCGATTGTTTACTTGCCATATTTCACCTCTTACTGTTTCCTTAAAAATTCATCAGCAAATTTTTTGTATGCAAAGCTTGGCTTTGAATATTTTTCATAATAGAGCACCGGCTTACCGAAGCTCGGAGCCTCTGCAAGCTTAACACTGCGCGGAATGTGGGTTTTGTAAGCCTTATTAGGGAAAAAACTGTCAACCTCGTCCATAACCTGCTGATTAAGCTTAAGTCTGCTGTCATACATTGTAAAAATAATTCCCTCAAGCTCTAAATGCTCATTGTGGTTCTGCTTTACAGTTCTTACAGTGCTTATCAGCTGACTGAGACCTTCCAATGCATAGTATTCACACTGAAGGGGAACAATCAGGGTGTCTGACGCAACGAGTGCATTTAAGCTAAGCAGTCCCAGACTTGGCGGACAATCAATGATTATATAATCAAATTCCATAACAAGGGGAGCCAATGCTTTCTTTAATGCCTTGAAACGGTGTTCATTTTCAGCCAATTCAAGCTCAGCACCTGCAAGATTCATATTAGCAGGGAGTAAATATAAATTTTTAAATTCTGTTTGGATTAATATATCCTTTGCTGCAACATCATTTATCAGCATATCGTATGTAGAGGCTTCTATATCTGATTTGTCAATACCGACACCACTGGTACTGTTGCCCTGAGGGTCAATATCAACAAGAAGCGTCTTTTTCTTTTTCATACCTAATGCAGCCGCAAAATTGATACAGGTGGTAGTTTTTCCAACTCCGCCTTTCTGATTAAATATTGATACGGTTTTACCCATAACAGCACCTCCGTGCTATTCATTATACAATATATATATAGCAGGGTGCAAGTAGTTTCACGTGAAACAATGACAAAATTTTTTAACTTTAGTATATGAATATTCCAATACACACTATATATAGATGTTTCACGTGAAACATCTTTTCTTTCGCTTTTATTCCTATGTGTATTTATCAAATACTTATTTTAGTATATAGTTCATATGCAACTGAACACATAAACACTATTTTTGATAAGCAATTTACTATATAAACAACGTTTAAATAAAATTCAATATCTTGTGTTATTGTTTCACGTGAAACACAAGAGAAAATATCAATATATTTAAGAATTTATCTGTAAACGCAGAAAAAACGAGCTTTCGCTCGTTTTTTCCACGTGATGAAAAGAGGAGAATATGTTAAAACGGTTTCCCGTTTTAAGCAGAGTTAGTACGCTTGTCCGCGTTTTGTGCACCTTCGTTATGTGCATCCTTTGGTATTCTTACCCTGAATTCAATATATTCTTCTGTCTCGGTCTTATCAGACTCGGCATCAATACCTGCTTCTTTCATTGTCTGAATGGCTTTATTGACAGTATTTACAAAAATTCTTACATCTTTAAATATTTTGACAACATTTCTCTTCGGCTTAACCTTTTTGTCAGTTATGCTGTCAATATAAGCCTCTGTCTGCTCAACATTCAGATGTCTTTCCTTAATAATCTTAAGGGTTGTCCACATATCCTTTTCATTTTCAAGGCGGAGCAAGGCTCTTGCGTGTCTTTCTGTAAGACCTTCTCTTTCGACAAAATATCGTACCTCAACAGGAAGTTTAAGAAGTCTGAGCTTATTTGAGAGAGCAGATTGACTTTTACCCAGTTTTTTTCCGATTTGCTCCTGCGTCATTCCGAAATGATTGATTAACTGGCTTATTGCCTGTGCCTCTTCAAAAAAGTCCAAATCACTGCGCTGGATATTTTCAAGAATAGAGAATACTGCACTTGACTCATAGTCACAGTCAATGATTACACAGGGAACAGTCTGAAGATTGGCGAGTATAGATGCTCTGAGCCTGCGCTCTCCTGCAACAACTTCATAATAATCACTGTTATTAATCTGTCTGCAAAGAAGCGGCTGAAGCACTCCATTTTCCTTTATCGACTCAGACAGGGAAAGCATGTCCTCGCTTTTAAACTGTTTTCTCGGCTGATAGGGATTTGGCAACAGCTTTTCTGTTGGTATATGGATGATCTGATCCACTCACCTCATCTCCTTGTCTAAACTATACCACATTTTTTCACAGAAAAAAAGGATTTCTCATAGTGAGAAATCCTTTATCTTCGACATATAATTATTGGTTTAGAGTGGTCTAGTATCAATTTTCTTTGACTTTCTCGGATATTTTGTCGGAGTCTGCGATATCTTTCTTATGATTACCAAGCTTCTTTTATCTCCGTTTGAAAGGGCATATTCATCAAACTTAACAACCTCACCGCCAAGTACTTTGATTGCCTTTTCCGCCTGTGCCAATTCTTCCTTGCCTGTTGACCCTTTCAGTGAAACAAACAGTCCGCCAACCTTTACAAGCGGCAAGCAATATTCACACAGTACATTGAGCGGCGCAACCGCTCTCGCAGTCGCATAATCATACTGCTCACGGTGTTCAGCCGTTTTTCCGATTTCTTCAGCTCTTTTGTGCGTTACATTCGCAACCAGGCCTGAATTACGTAATACATCCTTAACAAAGGCAAGCTTTTTTCCTACACTGTCAACAAAATTAACCTCTATACCGGGATTGGCAATCAATAACGGCAGACCCGGAAAGCCGGCACCGCTGCCGACATCAACAAGCTTCTGCCCCTTGCTCATATGTATATACCTCAGCGGATACAAGCTGTCAGCAAAATGCTTGATAACAATATCATCAGGCTCAGTTATAGCGGTCAGGTTAACGTGTGAATTCCATCTTACAAGTCTTTCTGCATATGAATCAAATCGGTCAAATCCATATTCATCAATGGTGATACCTATTCTGTCAATCTCGCTCTTTAATAAATCATAGTTAATCATAATGTCTCCAATATAATATTGAGTGCTGCAATATCCGCAGGATTTACACCACTGATTCTGCTTGCCTGCCCTAAATTTTCAGGTCTGATTTTAGACAGCTTTTCCACCGCCTCAAGCCTGAGACCCTTAAGGGATTTATAATCTATATCATCAGGAATTTTTTTACATTCTATTCTGCGCATTTCTTTAATCTGCTGTTCCTGTCTAGCAATATAACCCTCATACTTCACCATGATTTCAACCTGCTCAAATACTTCCTTAGGCAAATCAGGTCTGTCATCATCAACAGGGGTGAGCGCACAGTATGTTACCTGCGGCCGCTTGATGAGCTCAAGCATTTTACAGCCCCTGTCAAGAGGAGTTGTACCGCAATCAGTCAGAATTTTCTGTAATTCATTGCTGAGAGGAATTGACTTTTCCGTTATCCTTTTCAGCTCATTCTTAACATTTTCTTCCTTAATTAAAAATTTATCATATCTTTCCTGCGAAATCAAGCCTATTTTATAACCTAAAGGAGTTAAACGAACATCTGCGTTATCTTGTCTAAGAACTAAGCGGTATTCACTTCTGCTTGTCATCATTCTGTATGGGTCTGTACAGCCCTTTGTAACAAGATCATCTATCAGTGTTCCGATATATGAACCGCCTCTGTCAAGCACCAGAGGCTCCTGTCCTTTTATCTTAAGTGCAGCGTTCACACCTGCAACAAGTCCCTGTGCCGCAGCCTCTTCGTATCCGCTGGAGCCGTTGAACTGACCTGCACCGTATAAGCCGTCAATATCATTGAATTCCAAAGTAGCCTTAAGTGCAGTAGGGTCAACACAATCATATTCGATTGCATATGCCGTTCTCATAACCTGAGCTTTTTCAAGACCCGGTATAGTATGTATAAAATCAAGCTGAACATCCTCAGGAAGAGAAGAGGAGAGACCCTGCAAATACATCTCTTCTGTATTCAGACCACATGGCTCGATAAAGAGCTGATGCCTTTTTTTATCTGCAAAGCGGACAATTTTATCTTCAAAGCTCGGACAATATCTTGGTCCTTTACCCTCAATTTTTCCTGAATACATCGGACTTCTGTGAAGATTGTCAAGGATAATTTTCTTTGTATCATCGTTCGTATAGGTGATGTGACAACACACCTTATTCTCAGGGGGTGTCTCCGTATCAAAGCTGAACGGCACAGTTTCCTCATCTCCGCACTGTACCTCAAGCTGTGAAAAATCAATGGACTGCCTGTTGACTCTCGGCGGTGTGCCTGTCTTGAATCTTCTCAAAGGAATGTTCAGTTTTTTCAGTGCCTTTGCCAAATCTGCAGCAGGGAACATTCCATCAGGTCCGCTTTCATATGATATGTCACCGATATAAACTCGACCGCCGAGAAATGTGCCTGTAGCAATAATAACCGCCTTCGCCGTAAAGAGTGCCTCAAGTCTGGTCTTTACCTGCCACATCCCATTGTCGCATCTTCTGATATCCACAATCTCTCCCTGTCTGATATCAAGATTGTCCTGTAATTCAAGCGTATGCTTCATACCTGCGGAATATTCTCGCCTGTCAATCTGTGCCCTCAGTGAGTGAACGGCAGGCCCTTTTCCTAAATTCAGCATACGCGACTGCAGGGAATATTTGTCAGCCGCCTTGCCCATTTCACCGCCAAGCGCATCAATCTCTCGCACAAGATGACCCTTTGATGTTCCGCCGATTGACGGATTGCAGGGCATATTGCCAACCCAGTCAAGATTTATAGTAAATACGGCGGTTCTGCATCCAAGACGTGCCGAAGCAAGGCAGGCCTCAATACCGGCATGCCCCGCACCAATTACTATTACATCATATTCCTGTGAAAAATATTCCATATATTACTCCGTTGAAGTGATAAAATTAAGTCGTTATTATTTCGTTTATCAAAACATTATTGATATCAATAATACCAATAAATTAATGGATTTTTTCGTTAGGCAAGGCTTTGACAAAATTTTGTCGACGGGAGCATATGTGGATATGTGACCGAGCAGAATTTTGTCAATAACGCGGCATAACGGAAAAAGACATAATTTATTTCCCTACACAAAAGCGGCTGAATATATTATTAACAACCTCTTCTGTTGCTTTTTTACCTGTAAGAGAAAGCAGTTCATCAACTGCACTGTCAATCATAACATTTATGGCATCATAGGTGATACCCATCTGTGCACCGTCAAGTGCCTGACAAATATGCTCATACGCATTTGAAACGCAGAGCTTCTGCCTTTTATTTGCAAGTATCGGCTGCGAGGAATCAAAATTCTCAACACCGAGAAGTGATTTCACCGTCTTTTCAAGTGCATCCGCTCCGTCCTGATTCTTGGCTGAAATAAATACAATATCATCAAAATGTGCTTTTATTTCATCTATTTCAAGGCGGCTTTCAAGATCGGTTTTATTAACAACTGCTACACAAGGCTTATCCTTGCAACTTTCAATCAGCATTCTGTCATCATCGTTGAGCGGTGACGAGCCGTCAAAAACAGCAAGAATCAATGAGGCACTGTCAATTTTTTCAATAGCCTTCTTTATTCCTATTGCCTCAACCACATCATCACTTTCTCTGATTCCTGCGGTGTCAGAAAGATGAAGCACCATATTTCCGAGACGGACAGAATTTTCAACGATATCACGAGTTGTGCCCTCGATATGCGTGACAATGCTCTTCTCCACGCCTGAAAGCATATTCATAAGAGTCGATTTTCCTGCATTGGGCTTTCCCACAATGGCAGTATCAACACCCTGTGTCATAACGATTCCGTTTTCATAATTTTTAAGAAGTTCATCAAGAGCACTTTTTGCTTTTTCCAGTGTTTCCTGTAAAGCATCCTCCTGCAATTCAGGAATCTCTTCATCAGGATAATCTACCCAAGCAGCCATTGATGCACTGCAGTTTATTAATTCATCAAGAACCCAGGTTATTTTATTGCTCAAAGAACCCTGAAGTAAATTGAAGGATGCCTTTGCTGCCTCCTGTCCCTGTGCGGAAATCAGAGCAGCAACGCCCTCTGCCTGAGCCAGGTCGATTTTTCCGTTTAAAAAGGCTCGTTTTGTAAATTCTCCTGCCTGTGCAGGAACAGCACCTGCGGCAAACACTGCCTCCAAAGTTTTTTCAACAATAAAAATTCCGCCGTGAACCGATATCTCCACAACGTCCTCACCGGTATAGCTTTTCGGATTTCTGAAAACCAGTACCACAGCATTGTCAAAGCTTTCACCGTTATAATATACATTTCCGTATTTAGCAGTATATCCGTTAAGCGATGAAAGGGGAGTACCGTCCATTGCTTTAAAAACCTTTTGTGCAATTTCAATTGCATCGTCACCGCTTATCCTGATAACACCGATACCTGAAACACTGTTTCCTGTTGCCACAGCGGCAATTGTTTTACTCACACGAATACACCTCCTGTACTTATTATAACATAAAAATCCTGTAAATCAAAATATAAATGGTGGGCATCTGCCCACCATTTTATTATAAAATTTATATCAGTCCTTGTTGACCTCTATTTTTCCGAACTTCGGCATGTCTGCACGGTCAACCTTCTTCTCACGGTTTGGGTCCGGCTTCGCTGCAGTGTAATTGCTGCGTGAGCCACCTCTTCTGCCTGAGTTACGGTTACCGCCGGTTCTCCTTACTCCGCCTTCCGGCTCGATAAGAACCTTTCTGTCCATACCGTTGCCTACTGAACGTGATACTGCACCCTCAACCTCCTGAACGGCTGTATGAATAATTCTTCTTTCATACGGATTCATTGGCTCAAAGCTGTATCTTCTGCCGGATCTTACTACGTAATTTGCATTCTTGATAGCAAGTGCTCTGAGTGTTTCCTCTCTCTTTGCACGGTAATCACCAACATTAATTGTAACACGTACATACTTGTCAGTAGACTTCTTTACTGCAAGGCTTGTAAGGTACTGAAGGGCATCAAGCGTTTCACCGCGACGTCCGATAATAATACCGTAATCATCACTTTCGATGTCAATCTCAATAACACCGTCAACAACCTTAGCTGTAACCTTTGCATTTTCAACCTTAAAACTATCAATCATTGTTTTAAGATAAGCACACACATAATCTAAATCGATATCACTATCACTGATTTTTACAGGCTCTGTTTTCTCCGCAACCGGAGCTTTTTTCTGTGGCTCAGGCTTCTTTGGTGCAGGCTTTCTTTCCTGCTGTACAGGCTTCTTTTTCTGCGGCTTTGGTTTCTTTTCCCTCTTGCCGTCATCATAGCTTGCCTTAACCTGTGCATCACAGCCGCCGAATAAACCAAGAACTTTTTTCTTCGGCATAGTAATAACCTCAATCTTAACGTCTGCTGTCATAGGTGCGTTAAGACCTGTTTTAGCTGCGAGGGTTGCCTCATCGATAGTTTTACCGGTACCGATAAATTCCTTTATCATATAATCCTCCGATAATTATTTAATTTTCTTAACATTTTCCTCACGAGAACGACGTTCGATTGTATTTTCAACCATAAGTCTTGCCTGTGTCTTCTTCGGCGGATACTGCTTGAAGATGAATATCTGCTGGAATATTGCAACAATATTTGAAATAATCCAGTAAAAGCCTACTGCTGCCGGAACTTTAAATGAAATATAGAAAGAGAAGAACGGCATCATAAGCATCATTATCATCATTGATGCCATCTGCTGACCTGCAGCCGGATTATTTTTTTTCTGAATAATTGTTGAAATCACACTTGAGCCTAAAGATGTTACAAGACAAAGAATAGGGAATACCATTATAATTCCGTCTTTCCAATGCGGAAACGCTGTCATATCAAGTCCGAACAAGTTCATACCCTCACGATAAGCAGCAATAGCCTCACACTTTTCCGGTGTGAACAGCGTTGGAAAGCTTTCCATAAGGACTTCTTTATAAGACTCGAAATTCTGAAGCAGCTCGAGCTGAAAATAGGTTATTCTCTGGTCACCGACAATATCCTGATAAATCGGATATACCACATCATAAATTGCCTGTGAATTATCGTTAAAATCAGGAATACCGATAACATAAGCCAGCGGATAGTAAATGATACCGATGATACCCATAAGAAATACCATCTGGAAAAGCATCGGTCCGCAGCCCATCTGCATAGGATTGTGTCCCTCTCTTGCATAGAGGTCCTGCATTTCCTGATTGAGCTTATTCCTGTCTTTCGGATCAGGATATTTTTTCTGAATTTTCTGAATTTTAGGCTGTAATCTTGTGGTTCTCGCCATTGTCTTTTGCTGTTTTATGTTCAGAGGTAAAAGTAAAAGACGAGTAACAATAGTAAATATAACTATTGCAAGGAAATATTGGTTTCCCAATACGCCCATAAGAAACTCCATACATTTACCGAACAGCCAATAGAGAGGTTTAAAAACTGCAATACCATTTGAAATGGTATTGGAAACGAGTAAAATACTATTCATTAGTTATCCTCTTTATTTTTCTTTGGGGGCACAGGGTCCCAGCCGCCCTTTGAAAAAGGGTTGCACCTTAAAATACGGTATATCGCCAACAGGCTTCCTTTAAAAATACCGTGAATTTCAATTGCTTCAATTGCATACTGCGAGCAGGTAGGATTATAACGGCAGCTGCCGTGTGAAAATCTGGGGCTGATTGTAAGCTGATATGTTCTGATAAGAAATATCATTACCTTTTTGATTAATCTGTTCAACTCAGTGCACCCAGCTTTTTAAGCTGTTCCTCCATCTGCTGCTGTACTTCCTGCATTTTTACCTCTGCTGTTCTTGTTCTTGCAACAAAAACAATATCATAACAGCCGTTAAGACTATTTTCATATTCACTGAACGCAGCACGAATAAGCCTTCTCGCCCTGTTACGCTTAACGGCATTACCGATTTTTTTACCGCTTGTAATACCAACACGTGTTTCACCGAGTCTGCTTTTCATAATATAAGTAACAATACAGGAGGAGGCACAGGTTTTGCCTCTGTAATACAGTCTTCTGAAATCCTTGTTTTCCTTTAAGGTTTTGCTTTTCACCTAATCACTCCCAATCGGTAATTAGTAAGAAAGCTTCTTTCTGCCCTTTGCACGACGGCGAGCAAGTACCTTTCTACCATTCTTTGTTGACATTCTCTTTCTGAAACCATGTTCCATCTTTGCGTGTCTCTTCTTAGGCTGGAAAGTTCTCTTCATTTTTTTCACTCCATTCTAAAGACTAAACTTGTCTTAATCTTTTATAAACTCTGCACGGGTATAGTGCAGGCAATTACAAATTGATAAGGTGATCCTGTGAATGAATAAAATCCGTTTTTGTCAGATAAAGCTGAACCAGCGGACACAATTCCACATTATCGTTTGATATTATATATTAAAAGAACAAGCCTTGTCAACAAAAAAATTATTATTCTTGTATTTGTTCTTAATATATATTATAATTATACTATATATTGGGTAGTGCTCTTTAACGCACAACTAGAACATTTTAAAGAGGGATGGCTATGCTCGGAATAATCGGTGCAATGGACGTTGAGGTAAACGCCATAAAAGAAAAGATAACTCAGAAAACCGTCAGCAATATTGCCGGTGTGGAGTTTGTCTGCGGCTTTCTTGAGGAGGTTATGGTATGTGCTGCTCAGTGCTCACCGGGTAAGGTGAATGCTGCACTGTGCACACAGGCTATGATTGATAATTTTGACGTGGATAAAATCATCAATGTCGGTGTGGGCTGTTCACTTTCACAGGACGTTATAATTAAAAATATCGTGATTGCTACAGACGTATGTGAATATGATATTGATATTTCCGCACTGGGTGAGCCGCTGGGATTTATCAACGGACTGAATACAATCAAAATCAAAACGGATGAAGAATTATCCGAAAAGCTGGCACGAACTGCAATAAACTGCGGTGAAAAAATACATCGCGGAACGATTGCCAGCGGTGATACCTTTATTGCTGACAGTGCACTTAAGAAAAAGCTTGCAGATGAATTCAGTGCAATCTGTGGCGAAATGGAGGGCGGTGCAATCGGCCACACCTGTGCTGCCAATCATATTCCTTTTGCTGTTATTCGTTCAATCAGCGACGGCGGTGATGAAAATTCGCAGCTTGATTACCCTACATTTAAAAAAATCGCTGCGGACATTTCCACAGCGATCATCATTGAATATATTAAATCCGAACAAAATCAATACGCTTTATTCTAAAATAAAGCTTGTGAGAATATGCTCTTCCGCTCTCTCTATAATCGAGTGAAGTGCAGTTTTTTCACTCAGGTCCGTACCGGTTCTTGATTTATCTTCGATAAATACAAAGCGCGCATCCTCAACTGCAATGGCTGCTGATGCAAGCTCACGGCCCAAGTTAAAATCAATCTTAAACATTTCCTTAGGCAGTATGCCTGCCTTTGCCATAGTAAGTGCACCGCGATAAACACATAATGTATAATAATCATAAATATACTTGCTTGCACTTATATCCTTTGCTGAGGAAATCATATTAAGAATCATATTTGATGCATGGACTAATGTCTGAACGGATGACTTCTCCATTGCATCATCACCTGACATAAATGCCAGATCAACACCGTTTCGATTGTCACTTATACCTAAAAGATAGTCGGTTGTTACTCCGTAATATTCACTGCATTTTATTACAAAATCCAGTCCGCACTCTCTGATACCCTTTTCGTAATGGCTGAGCAGCGCCTGGCTTATCCCCAAATCGTTTGCTGCTTTCTTCTGGCTTATCCCTCTCTCCTTACGCAGCTGAGAGAGAATTTCAGCAAATTTTGATAATTTTTCCGCCTTATTCTGTTTGGCGGAATTTTTATCCTGTAAATTATTTTCCATTAAAATTCCTCCGTTTATTACAAATAGTATTATAACACTATATTACTATTTGTAAAGACGCAATTTGACTTTGTTAATTATTTGTAATATTTCGTTTTAAAAGGAGCTTTTTTCAATGAAAACCTATACAATTTATCTTTTCCGACACGGACTTACTAAGGGAAACTTAAACGCACAGTATATTGGGCATACGGATTTGCCACTTACTACAGATAGTATATCATCTCTTAAATCAATCAAAGCACACAAGCATTATCCTGAGGTTGATGCTGTATTTTCTTCACCGCTTAAAAGATGTATTGATTCTGCAAATATTATGTTTCCAAAAAACAACACCTTAGTAATTGATGATTTCATCGAATATAACTTCGGTGAATTTGAAGGGCTTACTGCTGAAGAACTTAAGGACAACGAAGATTTCAAAAACTGGCTGCACGGCGATATATATGCTGCTGCACCTTACGGTGAAAGCAATGCGCAGTTTTCACACAGAATCTGCGATGCCTTTGAAAAGGTTGTTGACGGCTGTGTAAAAACAGGTACAAATAATATTGCTATCGTCGGTCACGCAGGAGTATTGATGACGATTCTTGCTTGCTATGGTCTGCCTGAAGCACCTATGGCACATTGGCAAATGGATGCAGGCTACGGCTATAAGCTCAGACTTACACCGTCTCTCTGGATGCAGGCGAGAAAAATTGAAGTAATCGACACCTCGCCGATATCGTTAGAGGAATTAAAAGAGGAAAACTAATTTCTGATTTCAAATAAAACCGCGAACAAAATGTTCGCGGTTTTTGCATTATCAATATTATTCATTGTAATCTGTATGGGAAACCATTGGTAATCCGTAAATGTTTACGGAATTTATTCGGACGTGCATTGCACGCCCCTGCAATGTTTCAAGAACATTCCTGCTAATCCGTATGGGACGATTCCATATCGTCCCATATCTTTAAATGTTTTTTGGGCGGATATTGAATCCGCCCCTACATAGATTATATATAACATATTTTGTAGGGCAGGGGCTGGTCTCCTGCTAAATATAACTATAACATAAAAAAACAAAGGACAATGCCGTCCTTTGTTTTTTTATTTAATATTTACCCATTGAAATGTAATCAGGTCTGTTTTCATTCAGATGAATATTTGATTTTCCGTAAATAGCCATCTGCAGCTCATATGCTTCCTTAGGAATATCGGCAATCCATATCCATGCGTTATACATAGGGAAGTTCTGTCCGCCCTGACTGTTTTCTTCAGACGGTACATTCCTTGTCTGAATTTCGTAATTAAGCCAGCCGTCTCTCAGAGCAAGGTTACCGATTGAGATAAGCTCCTTCTTTGTATATCCTGTTTTGGTATACTGTGAAAGCTGGTTAACAACCTTAACGGCATCCAGTGTTCCTGAGCCCTTAATCTTTTTAAACAGCTCATTCAAAACCGTTTTCTGTCTGTCCGCTCTTGCATTGTCGGAGTCAATGTGTCTGATTCTGCAGTATGCAAGTGCCTGTATGCCGTCAAGCTTCATTACACCCTCGTTGCCCTCAAAGTTCTTTTCAATATAAACCTCGCCGACATCACCATAGGTGTAAGGGTGATTATTTATTTCATTAATCTCAGCAGTTGTAATGTTTATATCCACACCGCCGAGAGCATCAATAATTTTAGGGAAGCTTGCAAAATTCACCACTGCATAGTTATCTATGGAAATTTTATAATATCTTTCAATCGTGGTGATATAAGTATTCATTCCGCCTACTGATGCAGATTCATTAATTTTTCCGTAATGTCCCTCACCGTTTACCTCATAATAAACAAGAAGGTCACGCAGAATAGAGGTAAGATGAATTGTACCTGTATCAACATTGATGCTTGCAATGATTGCCGAGTCCGCTCTTGATGTATCGGTAATTTCTTCCTCTCGGGTATCCTCACCGATTAACAGAACGTTAAGCACGTGAGAGGATCTTACAGGGTCACCGTTCTGATACCAATACTTAAGGTACTCCTTATAGCTGTAAACATCATAGGCTGACTGCTCTTCAATCATTGGGAAATCCTCTTGCAGAAAGTCCATTCCGTCGTAATACTCTGTTGCAACATAAGGTGTTTCGTTATCATCCTCAGTAACCTGATTCAGCATATTGTTCACATAGTAAACTGCAAATGCGCCTGCTGCCACAATTAGAATTACAAGAATTATAATTACTGCCTTAACAATTTTTCCCTTTTTTGTTTTGAAAAACTTTTCTTTTTCAGGCTTTTCCTCAGTTGGACCGAAAAGAAGCTGTTCATCAAGCGGTTCTGCAAAATTGAGAATGTCAACCATATTATTGCTGTCTTCATCCGTATCAGCAGTATCGGTCTGTGCTTTCTCAGGCTCCCTTTCTTTTGTCGGCTTTGCCTTTTCAGGTGTTTCTTTAACTGCCTTTTGCTTCGGTGCTTCCTGTTTTTCAATCACAACCTCATCAAATTCAGGCTCTGTCTCTTTAACCTTTTCAGGTTTTTTATCTATGTTTTCGGAAACGATCCTTTTTTCAGGCTTTTGGGGTACGCTCTCCTTTTTTATTACTTCAGAGCTCTGCGGCCTGCTTTCCTGTGTGGGAGAATTTTTCTTAAGCTCGCGTTCCTGCTCTTCCCTGCGTTTTTTCACTTCAGAGAGGATATCATCTATACTGTATGATTCTTTCTCCACTGGTTTCACTCCTCTTTACAAGGTTTTTGACATTATACAACAAAATTCTATGAAATTCTATAAACAAATTGTAAATAACAATTTTTACCGAATAAACCTTTTTTAGTATGAATCATTCACTGTGCTTTATTACTGCCTGTTATTCCTGTGCTTCATCACTCTCATCTGCCTGAATTTCAGCGGTTTCCTCAATTGCCTCTTCCTCCAGTCTGTCAACAACGGAAAGGGTCGCAATTTTTTCACCGTCATTTACCTTCATAACCTTAACACCCTTTGAAGGTCTCTGGAAGGTTGAAATCTGGTCAGCGTGCGTACGGATAATGATTCCGTCGGAGGAAATCATAATAACATCATTATCATCGTTGACAGGAGCAATCATTGCCACCTTGCCGTACTGTGATGTGCGGTAGTTAATCAGTCCCTTGCCGGCTCTTGACTGAACGCGGTAATCACTGAACTCACTCTTCCTGCCGTAGCCTGTTTCGGAAACGGTAAGAAGATTATATCCCTCACGCTCAACAGCAAAGCCCACAACATAGTCACCCTCAGAAAGCTGAATTGCCTTAACACCTCTTGCTGTTCTGCCGATCAGTCTTGCGTCCTTTTCTTCAAAGCAGATGCTCATTCCGTCGTGCGTTGCCACAACAAGTTTTCTTTCACCATCGGTAATATCAACCCACGAAAGCTCGTCGCCCTCATCAAGATTGATTGCGATGATACCACTCTTTCTTATATGTTCATACTGGTCAAGAGCAGTTCTCTTGATAATACCGTTTCTTGTTACCATACAGAGATAGGTTCTGTCCTCTTCCTTAGGTACCTTAACCATAGCGCTTATCTGCTCGCCGTTCTCAAGAGGAAGAATATTTACAACATTCATACCCTTGCTGGTACGTGATGCCTCAGGAATTTCATATCCCTTGAGCTTGAATACCTTACCCTTATTGGTAAAGATAAGAATAAAATCATGCGTAGAGCAGGAGAACATCGTCTTAGCCACATCCTCTTCACGTCTGGTCATTCCCATAATTCCGCGACCGCCGCGATTCTGCGCCTTATAAGTATCAACGGTCTGGCGCTTCATATAGCCTTTTTCGGTAAGAGTAAGAATACACTCCTCAACAGGAATAAGATCCTCATCATCCACATCACCGCTGAAGCCTGAAATTTCCGTTCTTCTTTCGTCACCGAATTTGTCGCCGATAGCTCTTGCCTCAGTTTTAATAATATCGTTGATTCTTTCCTCATGAGCAAGAATATCAAGAAAATCTCTAATCTTCTCGTGAAGTTCATCCAACTCATTCATAATCTTTTCAATTTCAAGTCCTGCTAACTGACCGAGACGGTAAGCAACAATGGCACTTGCCTGCGGATCATCAAAGCCGAACTTGTCCATAATTGCCTGCTTTGCCTCAGCCTGACCGCCCTTACAAGCACGGATTGTGGCAATAACCTCATCAACAATATCAATTGCCTTTGCAAGACCCTCTAAAATATGAGCTCTTTCCTGCGCTTTCTTTAAATCAAATTCTGTTCTTCTTCTTACAATATCCTTCTGGAAAGCAATATAATGCTCAAGAATTTCTTTAAGAGTAAGTACCTTTGGCACACCGTCAACAAGGGCAAGCATAATTGCACCGAAGGTTACCTGCATATCCGTAAGCTTATAAAGATTGTTGAGTACAACCTGTGCATTGGCATCTCTCTTTACAGTAACCTCAATATGCATACCGCGTCTGTCGGAATAGTCCTGAACATCGGCTACACCCTCAAGCCTTTTTTCCTTAACCAAATCAGCAATTCTTGTAATCAGTCTTGCTTTGTTTACACCATAAGGAATTTCACTTACAACAATCTTAAAACGGTCACCCTTTGTTTCAACGATTTCCGCTCTTGCTCTTACGTAAATTTTTCCTCGTCCTGTTGCATATGCCTCACGGAAGCCCTTTGCTCCCATAATGATACCGCCTGTAGGGAAGTCAGGACCTTTGATATGCTCAAGCAAATCCTCAAGCTGTGCATCAGGATTATCAATAAGACAGCACATACCCTCAATAACTTCCTTCATATTATGTGAAGGAATGTTCGTTGCCATACCAACCGCAATACCTGTTGTTCCGTTTACAAGAAGATTCGGAAAACGTGCAGGAAGAACTGTAGGCTCCTTTGCCGTATCGTCAAAGTTCGGTGCAAAATCAACCGTATTTTTCTTGATATCCTCAAGCATTTTCATTGAGATTTTGCTCATTCTGCTTTCCGTGTAACGGTACGCAGCAGGCGGATCACCATCTATCGAACCAAAGTTACCGTGTCCGTCAACAAGTGTATGTCTCATAGAGAACGGCTGCGCAAGTCTTACCATTGCATCATAAACGGATGCATCACCGTGAGGGTGATAATGACCGAGCACTTCACCGACAGTGGTAGCACACTTACGATAAGGATTGGTCGGATAAAGGTTATTATCATACATTGCATACAGAATTCTTCTGTGAACAGGCTTTAAACCGTCACGGACATCCGGCAGTGCACGGCTGACAATAACACTCATTGAATAGTCAAGGAATGCTTTTCTTATTTCATCACTGATTTCTACATCAACGATTTTTTGATTGTCATAACGAATTTCATTATTATCCATTTCTTTCCTCCGCTTTCAAAGGATTTATATAGTGTGGGTTATTTTGAATAAATATAATTTCTTTTGCTGCTGATTATTTTTTTAACATACTGTGCACTTTCCTGCGGAATATTTTTCTTTGCAAGGATTTTAACCTCAGTACCGATAAAAAAGTAAAAATAATCTGTTGTTTCATAAATTACAGACATTACGGAATATGGGTAAACTGCCACAATCCCTGCCTGATTTTCATTCGGAATATTTTTTATTTCAATTGCCTTATCATCAATTGTGATTTCATTCGCAGTCAAATAATTACTGTCAGAGGACAGCAGCTTTTTAACTCTTCTCTTTGGTCTTATTTTTATTTCATAAAATGCTGTTACAGCATCAACAAGAGCCATTGCCACTGCAAATACAAGCATCTGATAATTTTTTGAAACAATAACATCATAAACACCGATTGCAATAAAAAATACACAGATTATGTATGTGAAAAGAAGTGACCTGTTTCTTTTAAACTTGAATTTTTCAAAGGAAATATAATCATCAAAACAGGGGGTGTAAGTAAAATGAACCATTATCTTTTACCCTCCTCAATAGAAACCTTTGATTTTATTGTGCCTATAACACTGTCAAGCTCATTGCCGTCATATCTTTGCTTGTTTATAACAGCCATTCCCTTACTGAAGGACAGCAGAATGATTATATATTCAGGTGTTTCCTTAACTGCAAATATACTCTGCCAGGGAGCAAACACTTTTTCATAGCTGTTAATCAGCTCCACACCCTCGTCATAAATCGCTACTGTATGATCACCGTTATTAATCGGCGAGTAATTAAACTGATTTATAACAGACCTTTTTTCACCCATATTATAAAAAATGGCTGTAAAAAGGAGCATTCCGGCAAGCATATACAGCATTATTCCTGCTTTTAATACCACAATAAATATAACCGTGATAACCGTCAGAATGATTGAAAAAATCCAATTTTTGTTGTTAATCGAGCCCTTTTTGCATTTGTATTTCCAGGCTCTGTAATATTCCTCGCCGGTCATTTTAAAGGTTAATTTCATTTTTCTTCAATACCTTTCAAACCTTAAGTTGGCAGTAGCCTAAATCAATCCGTTTTAGGCTTTTTCGGATGTATCTCGCTTGCTTAAACATCAAGGTTTTGTACAAATTTCGCGTTCTTTTCAATGAATTCACGACGCGGCTCAACATTATCACCCATAAGAATGGAGAAATTTTCAGATGCTCTTTGTGCATCCTCAATTGTTACTCTGAGCATAGTTCTGAATTCAGGGTCCATAGTTGTTTCCCAAAGCTGAGACGGATCCATCTCACCAAGACCTTTGTATCGCTGGATATCACAATCGCCGCCAAGCTCTTCAATTTTTGCATCTCTCTCTTCATCCGAGAAGCAGTATGCACTCTTCTTTCCCTTTGACACCTTGAACAAAGGCGGCTGAGCGAGATAAACATATCCGCCCTCAACAATCTCAGGCATGTAGCGGAAGAAGAAGGTGAGCAAAAGTGTTCTGATATGTGCACCGTCGACGTCGGCATCCGCCATAATGATAATCTTATGGTATCTGAGCTTTGAAATATCAAAATCTTCACCGATACCTGTACCAAGTGCCATTACAACCGGTACAAGCTTTTCGTTTGAATAAACCTTGTCAACTCTTGCCTTTTCAACATTGAGCATCTTACCCCAGAGAGGAAGAATTGCCATATGTTCTCTGTCTCTGCCTTCCTTAGCAGAGCCGCCTGCAGAGTCACCCTCGACGATATAGATTTCACATTTTGACGGGTCCTTGCTTGTACAGTCTGCAAGCTTGCCGGGAAGTGAATTGCTTTCAAGAGGGGATTTTCTTCTCGCGTTTTCCCTTGCTTTTCTTGCAGCCTCTCTTGCACGTGATGCATCAAGGGATTTATTGATAAGCACCTTTGCAACAGACGGATTTTCTTCAAAGTAGGTCATCAGCTTTTCATAAAGCATGGATGAAACAAGTCCTGTAATATCTGTGTTGCCGAGCTTACCCTTTGTCTGTCCCTCAAACTGAGCCTCTGTCAGCTTAACGGAGATTACAGCGGTAATGCCTTCACGTACATCCTCACCGCTGAACTTTTTATCACTGTCCTTAAGAATACCGAACTTCTTGCCGTAATCGTTGAAAACTCTGGTCAGTGCAGTCTTAAAGCCTGTTTCGTGGGTACCGCCGTCAATTGTATTAATATTATTTGCAAAGGATAAAAGTGTTTCGTTATATGAGTCTGTATAGCAGAGTGCAACCTCAGCACTTCTGTCACCCTTTGTTGTTGAAAGGTGAATAACCTCCTCCTGAATCGGATTCAGTCCTCTGCTAACATTGATATATTCAACAAATGAGCGGATACCGCCTTCATAACAGAATTCTTCACCCTTATCCTCTTCACCGCGCTTATCGGTAAGAGTGATTGAAAGGCCTGCATTAAGAAAAGCCTGTTCTCTTAATCTTCTTGCAAGAATTTCATAATCATAAGTTGTTGTTTCCTGGAAGATTTCTTCATCTGCCTTAAATCTGATAAGCGTGCCGTGACCCTCTGCATCACCGATAATATGTAAATCGTTTACAGGAATACCTCTTTCAAATTTCTGGCTGTAGATATGTCCGTTCTGCGTAACCTCAACCTCAAGCCATTCGGAAAGAGCATTTACAACAGATGAACCAACACCGTGCAAACCGCCTGATACCTTATAGCCTGAACCGCCGAATTTACCGCCTGCGTGAAGCACGGTAAGAACAACGGTTACAGCAGGAAGACCTGTTTTTTCATTAATACCGACAGGTATACCGCGTCCGTTATCGCGTACCTGAATTACATCACCCGGCAAAATATCACATTCAATATGTGTACATACACCTGCAAGTGCCTCATCAATTGAGTTGTCAACAATCTCATAAACAAGATGGTGCAGTCCTCTCGGGCCTGTTGAACCGATATACATGCCGGGACGCTTTCTTACAGCCTCAAGTCCCTCAAGCACCTGAATATCCTTTGCGGAATATTCTTCGGTAACAACGGTATCAATATCCTCTTCCTCTAAATTTGTTTTCATTTCTTCGCTCATTTAAAAATCTCCTATCAATTTTTTAATGATGTGTTTTTTTTATAAATAATGATTTTTAATATAATTACGATAATCTCTTAAGCAATGTTGCCGTATTCAGCGGACAAACATAAATTTTATCATCACACACAACAAAGCTTTTCGGCAATTCATAATTTACATAAATGATTCTTTTATCCTTTTCAGCCTTTGACAGGTAATCACGCGTTGCTTTATTCACCGTTGATGTATCCATATCAAATATGCCGATAATTTTGTCTGATTTTATGACAGTTTCACCGCCGAGATACAAATACATTAAATCAGACCTCCGTTTTCAATATGAAAGGTTTTTCCGTGTTTAAGGCGTAAAACCGTATTTGCATCACAGCAGGTGATAAATACCTGCCAGTCCTTTATATGATTTAAAATATAATCCTGTCTGGAAATATCAAGCTCACTCATAACATCATCAAGAAGAGCAAGCGGCTCGTCCTGCGTCATTTCTTTTAAAAGGCTTGCCTCAGCAAGCTTAAGTGCCAGCACGCAGGAACGCTGCTGACCCTGTGAGCCATATGTTCTTGCACTTTTGCCGTTTATCAATATTTCCATATCATCACGGTGCGGACCGACTGTTGTGATTCTGTTCATAAAATCGCTGCCTCTGTTTTTTTCAAAGGCAACAATTAGCTGATTTTCAATTTCACTTACAGTTAAATTCTTATAATCAAATGTACCGTTTAAAATTAAATCAATATTTTCTTTACCGCCTGAAAGACCTGAAAAAACATCCTCAGCATACGGCAGAAGCGTTTCAATATACTTATTTCTTTGATATATGATTTTTGCACCGCTTGCTGCCAGATTTCTGTCCCATATGTAAAGCATATCTGTAAGTGAATTATTTTTTGCAATATCCTTTAAAAGCATATTACGCTGTAAAAGTGCACGGTTATATTCCTTCAATACATTGCGGTAATTGAATTTAAGCTGGCAAAGTGCGTTGTCAATAAATTTACGTCTTTCGGCAGGACCGTCCTTAACCATTGATAAATGAACCGGTGAAAAAATAACTGCCTTTAATTCTTCACCGAGAACGGATGGAGATTTCTTTTTTACACCGTTCAGACTTGCTCTTCGTTTTTTTTCAATTACAATTTCTGCATTCTGTTCTCTGCTTTTATTTTCAAAGTTAATTTTTAGCTTTGAAAAGGCTTTATCAAATTTAATCAGCTCTTTATCCTTTACACCTCTGAAGCTTTTACTGCCTGTGAAAAGATAAATTGCTTCAATTAAATTTGTTTTGCCCTGTGCATTTTCGCCGTAAATAATATTTACATTATCAAAATCTAAATTTAATGTTTCTATATTTCTGAAATTTTCTATTTCAATTGAATTAATCTTCATTTTTTATATGATAATCAACACTGAAAACGGATACCTTATCACCGTTTCTTATTTTCTTACCTCTTGCAGTGCAGACCTCATCATTAACTTTTACAATACCGTCCTGTATAAAAGACTTAGCCTGACCGCCTGTTTCTGCAATACCTTTGAATTTTAAGAAAGAATCAAGCCTGATAAAATCAGTTTTAATGATTACATTTTCACTTTTTCTTTCTGCAGTTTTAACTTTAATTTTCATTTTTTAGCCTCATCGGAAGAACTAAGAATAAAAAGCTGTCATCATTAACAGGCATAACCTTTGCAGGACTTACGGCACTGTTCAGCTCAATTCTTACCTGATCTGTATCCGCTGCACGAAGGGCATCTAAAATAAACTTTGAATTAAAGCCGATTTCAACTCTGTCGCCGCTTACGTTTGCATGTGTATAGTCCACAACTCTGCCAAGACTTGATACTGTTGAAACTCTCATTTCATCATTATCAAACAGACATCTTATCGGATTCTTTTTATCATTTTCAATAACAGGCAGTGTTCTTTCAATACAATCAATTGCATCACCTGTATTGATTAAAACTGTTGTTGATGCAGTCTTAGGAACAGCTGCATTATAATCAAGGAAATCACCGTCAAGCAGTCGGCTTATAATACTGTAATTTTCAACATCAAATACAATATGTCTTTTACCTACACTGATGGATACGTTCTTATCACTTTCACTGCCCATTAATTTAATCAGCTCTCTGATTGTTTTCTTCGGAACAATAAAGCTGATATCCTCACCGTCATACTGCACAGTTTCTGTTCTTATAGCAAGTCTGTAACCGTCAACACCGATAAGCTTAAGCTGGTTGAGTAAAAGCTCAAATTTAAGACCTGTATGAACAGGCTTTGTTGATTCATTATCTGCAACAGCAAAAAGTGTCTGTGCAACCATTCCCTGAAGAATGGATTCATTTAAAAACAGAGGATAACCGCCTGATACGGAAGGAAGCTCAGGATAATCCTCAGCATCAATACCCATAATGTTATACTGTGCTGCTCCGCTTATAATAGAAACAGAGGTTCCGCTGATATCAAAGGTAACATTTCCTTCAGGCAATTTTCTTATAATATCACTGATTACTTTTGCATTGATTACGATTGCACCCGGTTCAACTACGTTTGCCTGTAAGGTCGTATTAATGCCGAATTCAAAATCATAGCCGGTAAGACTTAAGGTATCTGAACCGCATTCAATCAATATACCTTCAATTGTAGGAATAGTTACTTTTGTACTTACTGCTCGCATAACATTTGAGCATGCATCACTTAATTCTTTTGTATTGCAAGTAAATTTCATAAAACGTATCCTCCGTTTATCATAGATATTGTCTTTTAGTAGTATTAATATAGGCTGTGGAAAATGTTAAAAACTTTTAAATTTTCCTTTTTTACGCTGAAAAATGAAAAATAATTTTTATTTTTACAATGTTGAAAAAATGTTTATATTGTTGAAAAAAATGATTTTCAACAATGCCTGTGAAAAACTTGTCTGTGGAAAAGGAAAAAAATGTTTAAAACTATCACTCAGCCTTTACATTGCTGATGATGTCATTGATCTGTCGTGCAAGTTTTGAATTTTTTTCCATTTCCTTCTCAATCTGACCGATATTATAAATTACGGTTGAATGATGCTTGTCAAATTCTTCACCAATATCCTCATAGCTCATATTGGTTACTTTTCTGATAACATAAAATGTTATCTTTCTTGCGTGGGATATATTTGCTTTCTGCACCTTGCTGTAAATGTCTTCAACAGATATGCCTGTTGTCCTGCTTACTTCGTCAACAATCTTCTGAATCGTAACAGGCAGTGGCTGGGTATCTTCCATAATAACCTTGATAACACTCTGTGCAAGTGCAATTGTAGGCGTATGGTCATTTATATCACAAAGGGCATAAAGCTTTTTTGTAACACCCTCAAGCTGACGGATATTTGATTTAATTTTTTCTGCTATGTAGCTGACAACCTGGTCAGACATTTCAAAATTCAGAAGCTTTGCCTTTCGCTTGATGATTTCGCATCGTGTTTCAAATTCAGGCGGCTGAATATCAGCTAAAAGTCCGTCCTCAAATCTTGATTTAAGTCTGTCTGTAAGGGACTGAATTTCTTTAGGTGGTCTGTCTGAGGTTAAAACAACCTGCTTTCCGCCGTACACAAGCGTATCAAAGGTATGGAAAAATTCCTCCTCCGTTGAGGTTTTACCTGATATAAACTGAATATCGTCAATAAGAAATACGTCAATATTGTTTCTGTATTTGTTGTGAAATTCATCAATTGTTTTATTCTGCAATGCCTGATAAAATTCATTTGCAAACTGCTCTGCACGGACATACATAATGTTCATATCCGGAAAAGTTTTTTCAACCTCATGACAGATTGCATTCAGAATATGTGTTTTTCCGAGTCCGGAATTACCGTAAATAAATAATGGATTATAGTTGGTAAATGATGTTTTTTGTGAAAGCCTTGATCCCGGATCGGATGCAACTGCCTTTGCAGCAGCATAAGCAAAACGGTTGCTCGGTCCTACAATGAAATTTTCAAATGTGAACTGCGCATTCTTATAGTCCTCAAGATGATGAGGAAGAGATGATGTGTCATTTTTTTCCTTTTCAAAAACATCATCACATACATATTCAATATTTACTTTAAAACCAAGCACATTTTCAAATGCCTCTTCAAAAAGCTCTCCATACTGTGATGTTACGATTGTTATATGCATCGGCTTTGGAAAGCGGAGAGTTACTGTTGAATTATTGAAACCGTCAAACTTTACAATTTTTATCCAAAGGTCATATGCTGTATCGCTGACTTTTGCTTTTATGTAATCAAGTACAGCCTGCCATATGTCATTAAAAGAGTCCATATTTTTACCTCCCTGATTTAATTTTTAATTCAGATTTATGAAAACACAAAAATTGTGCAGATATCCACCATAAAAAATATTATATCAGTTTTTAATTATTAAATCAATATAAAATAATAAAAATATATATTATTTAAATAATATATATTATATATAAATAATAGTTACGATTTTGTATATTTAATATATTGTACATATATAAATACTTGTAAAATGGAAATACGTATTGTATAATTAATTTTCAAGGAGGTGCAGTATGAGGATTTTTAAAAATCGCGGTGATATTTATTTTTCAAAAATCAATAAAAAGAAATCAGCCGAGCAGAGAATGCTGATTATTGCACTGATTGTAATTGTTGTTTTCACGGTTATTTTTGTTACGGCGCTGGCTTTTAAATATGATTTCAGTGCGAAAAAATTTTTTGCTCCTGACGATTTAAAGGTTACGCAAACGCAGGAAACTGAGGAGGATGAACCACTGCCGGAGGTAAGCGGAAAAAGTAATTTTATCACCCTTGTAAACAGTGACAACAATCTTCTTTATGCAGTTCTTGTGCAGGTTGATCTTGATAATATTTCGTACAAGGTGGGCACATTAAAGGCAGGCACAATCTGTGACGGAAACAGCCTTGCCGATATCTATAAGCAGTCAGGTGCACCCAATGCAAAAAAGGCAATTGAGACCCTTATGGGAACGGAATTTGATTACTATATTTCAATGGATAAAAAGGAATTTTCGGTTTTCTTTGAAAAGCTGGGCGATTTCAGCTATCCGATTTTATCGGAAATCAAATTCAAAAGCAGCGGCTTGTCTGTCGATTATTCCGTAAGGCTTAAGGCAGGCGAGCAGAAGCTGAACGGATCACAGGTGGTAAATCTTATAAGGTATTACCTTGACGAGGAAAACAATACCTCAGCGGCAAATGATCTGATTCTCAACAGTCTTTTGCAGATGATAAACAGTGATAATTTGTCAAAGAGCGAGGATTTGTTCAGACTGCTTGTTACAACAGCTGATACAAATATTACAGTAAGAGATTTTTCAATGGCGGCTGAGGGACTTACCGTTCTTGCCGATGACAGAACAGGTCCCGGTGCGTACAGTGCAATCGCTGAATATGAAAGCGAAAATATAAGCAAAAACAGTTTACAGAAATTTAAAGGATATTTTATTAAATAGGTGGGCATATGGATAAAGAGAGAATTATGAATGCAGTCAGGGAAATACTGATTGCAGTGGGTGAAGACCCTGACAGAGCAGGCTTGCAGGAAACACCAAAGCGTGTTGCAAATATGTATGAGGAAATATTTGCAGGTCTTACAGAGGACCCAAAGCAGCATCTGAAATTTTTTGATGAAAAATCAAATGATGAAATGGTAATTGTAAGGGATATTCCGTTTTCATCCATGTGTGAGCATCATCTCCTTCCCTTTGTCGGCAAGGCGCATATTGCTTATATTCCCAGCGATAACAAGATTATCGGTCTTTCAAAGCTTGCAAGGATTGTTGATAATTTTGCAAAAAAGCCTCAGGTGCAGGAAAGACTTACTCACGATATAGCCGATTTTCTTAACGATAATCTCAGCCCAAAGGGTGTGGCTGTCATTATTGAGGCAGAGCATATGTGTATGTCCATACGCGGTGCAAAGGCTTCAGGCTCAAAAACACAGACCTCTGCACTCAGGGGTATGATGCGTACCGATGCCAGAACAAGGGCAGAGGTTCTTGCCTTATTGGATAAATAGCAAAGGAAACGATAGAATGCTTTGGAAATGTAAGGATAAAAAAATTGAATACGGTAAAAAAATTCTCATTATGGGAATTGTGAATGTTACGCCTGATTCTTTTTCTGACGGCGGTGACCACTTTTTCGTTGAGGACGCGGTTGAATGTGCTCTTGCTCTTGAAAAAGACGGTGCGGATATGATTGATATCGGTGCTCAGTCAACACGGCCTGGTCACATCCCTGTTTCCGATGAGGAGGAGTGGCAGCGCTTAGAGCCTGTTCTCACTGCTCTAAAGGGCAGATTATCCGTTCCTGTATCTGTTGATACCTATTATCCTCGCGTAGCTGAAAAGGCTCTTAAAAGCGGCGTGGATATAATAAACGATGTCAGCGGTGTAATTTCTAAGGAAATGGCGGAAATTGTCAAAAAAGAGCGTGCAGGCTGGATTATAATGCATAATGGACCGGGAACACCTGAGGATATCAAAGCTTTTTTTGAAAAATCGGTTGATGAGTGTGAAAAGCTCGGTATTGATAAGGAACAGCTTTGTCTGGATATGGGTATCGGCTTCGGCAAGGATTATGATGAAAATATGACCCTTCTGACAAATGTCTGCGAATATAAAATGGACGGATATCCGCTTTTGCTCGGAACGTCAAGAAAGCGTGTAATCGGTCAGGGAAGCAATCAGGAAAATCCTAAGGAAAGGGTTTACGGCAATATTGCAGCGGACACAGCCGCTGTTTTCGGCGGAGTGGATATAATCCGTGTGCACGATGTAAAAAATGAAAAACAGGGCATTTTAATGGCTCAAAATATGAAAGGATATGTGAGATTATGATTTGTGTAACAACAAACAATTTGGAAAACGGAGTAATTACAGAGTATAAGGGCATTGTTTCGGGTGAAATTGTAGCCGGTGTAAACTTTATCAAGGATTTCGGTGCATCAATCAGAAACATTGTTGGCGGTCGTTCAAGCGGTTATGAGGAGGAGCTTATTGCCGCTCGTGAAAGTGCACTGGCAGAAATGCAGTCAAGAGCAGCACAGCTCGGTGCAAATGCCGTTGTGGGCGTTGATATTGATTATGAGGTACTCGGTCAGGGCAATATGCTTATGGTTTCCGCAACAGGCACAGCCGTTGTAGTAAGGGATAAATAATGGATAAAATTTTAATCAGAGATTTAAAACTATTTGCATATCACGGAGTTAATCCGGAGGAAAAGCGTGACGGTCAGAATTTTATTTTTGATATAGATTTAAGTGTGAATATCACAAAGGCGTGCTATTCAGATGATGTAAATGATACGGTCAGCTACGCAAAGGTGGTTAAAACCGTGAGACGAGTTGCCACTGAAGAAAAGTATGATTTGCTTGAAAAGGTGGCACAGGTCACGGCTGATGCAATTCTTGAGGAATATCCTGATGTGTTTCGTGTGGATATAACACTGAAAAAGCCTGAAGCACCAATCAAAGCTGATTTCGGCTGGGTCGGAGTACAGATTTCAAGAACACGCTGATTTTTTGAAAAGCAGGAGAAAATAAAAATGAAAAAAGTGTTATGGATATTTATAGTTGTTGCTTTAGTGATAGCAATCATTGTGGGAATCAGAATGCATTCAATGAAGAATGTGAAAACCGAAAATCAGAATGTAGAAATTCAGTCAGTAACCGGTGCAGAAAATAAAGGTGTCACCTGGAGTCTGGAGACAGAAAGTGAAAAAATTAATGATGTGAATTCAGAAAGAATAATTATAGAGATAAACAAGGTTGATACTCTTGAATCACAGCATTTGATTTTAACACCTTCAAAAAGCATAGAAAATTCTAATTTTATACAAACATATAATGATGTGACTGTTGGCAATGCAAATAATGAAAACGAAAAATTTCATATCGAAATCAGTATAAATAATAGCAATGGTGATTTTACTCTATATGGTAAGGATAACTTGACAAAGGAAGAGCTTACTAAGATTTTTATAGATTATTTTGAGAACAGTAAAATCCCTGATTTAACAGATTGGTATGAGGTCGAATTTTATTAAATTTAAAAGTGATATTGTTTAACGTAGGGGAGGGTCTCTGTGCCCTCCCAAAAAATTATGAAAACGGGCTGGCGTGGAAACCATCCCCTACAAATCAACAGGAACACTATTGAAACATTGTAGGGGCGTGCATTGCACGTCCGCATAAAATTATATACTTCCTACGGACGACCAATGGTCGCCCCTACAGAATGTTAAGTACATTATTAATAAACCAAACAATAATTTCGTACAACATAATGAAAATTCAAAGGAGAATTATGGAATACATAATCAGTGTCGGTACAAATCTGGGCGACAGAAAAAAGAATATTGACAGGTGTATTGACGCAATAAATCTTCTGCCGTATACGGATGTTACGGCGCAGACATCAATATATGAGACAGAGCCTGTCGGCTATGCAAGGCAGGAAAATTTTTACAATATAATTTTAAAGGTTGAATCCATTTTTGAGCCGCATGAGATGCTCGGCGCCTGTCTCGGTATTGAGTCCGGATTCGGTAGAGTAAGGGCGGTGCGTTTTGGTCCGAGAATCATTGATATTGATGTTATTTTTGCAGAAAATTTAAAGATTGAAAGCAGAAATTTAATTGTTCCACACCCAAGATATCACGAGAGACGATTTATTCTTGAGCCTTTGCTGGAGCTTTTTCCTGACGGAATTGTTTACGGCAAAGATATAAGACCGTATATTGAAGCACTTGAGGGACAGGAAATTATAAAATTGGATATATGAATAAAAAACAGAACCGGTATTTTACCGGTTCTGTTTTTTGCTACATAAATGAAGCAACCGTGTCAACGAATTCCGCAACCTTATCAGCCGTTTTCTGCATGGTCTTTTTTGCTGATGAGCTGTTCGTCTTTGATGCACTCATAATTGCGGCTGCAGAGCATACTGCAAATGTAGCGCCGACAGCCTTCATAATGTTAGCGGTAGTTTTCTTTTTCATAACATTTCTCCTCCTGCACCTGTCGTGCAATAATATTATCTGCACAAATGCAAATAATAAAATGAAGAAAATTTGTTATTTAAAAATATTATTACCAATGTATATAATTTCAAAATTGTTATTTTTTGGATAAAAATAAAAGTGCTGTATAGGAGCATTCCTAACAGCACTTCAATATTAATTTTAGAAAAAGTCATATCTGTCGTCTGATGCATTTGCGGTGCTGACACCTGAATAAAGCAGGATGACATAGTCCGGTGAGATTTCTTTAATATATTCTTCTACATTCACTTTCTTTCCTGCACTTTTGTTGAAGTTTCTCATATCGCAGGTATGCAGTTCACTTGTATACAGTGAAAGGAAAGGCGCAATTACACAGGCATATGAATCACGTACCATAAGAATTTTCTTTCCGTCAGGGTTAAGCTGATTTTTCATAATCTGCAGCTTAATATCACCGCCGCTGTATGAAGCGTAATTGTTTATAGCATAATAATCCTTTTCAAGAAATTTTTTGAAAATTACCGTTTCATCAAAGCTGCCCTCTGTTCTGGCTTTATTCTTTTTGAATGGCTGTTCCTGAATATAGCTTGTTTCAAATTTCGGTGTGATTAAATCAAAATCATCTGTACCTGCCGGCGTAAAGAATCTGCCTGTTTTCTTGCCGTGTGAGCCGAGAAAAAGATTATCATATGTTTCGATATTATAATTATTTATATCAGCATAGTCCTTATTATATTCAAAACCGTATCTGCGGTTAAGCTCCTCACAGATTGAGCTTGCTGCAACAAAACCGGTATACGGACGCCAATGGTGATCGGTGTTGAAATAAAGCTTATCATTCGGTATTCCGCTTTCCTGTAATACCTTTGACGCATCAAGATAAGGAACATCGGATTTTTCAAGCTCACTTATCAGAGTGTCAAAATCCTCTTTTATGTAATTTGAAGTATTTTCAGGGAAACCCTCTGCAAAATACTCTTTTCTCGGAGCGGCACAGTAAAGGAATTCTGCTCCGTTTTCATTGGCAACATCTCTGAGCTCGCTGATTTTTTCAACGGTCCCCGCAACATCCTTTTGTGACAGAGCACGCCTGGATTTTTTTATTTCAACCAGATTTCCGTTATCTGTTCTGGCAATCGTAATACTATCCTTTTTGATAAGTCTTGTACCCATAACTCGTTCCTTGAAAGAGTTTATGTCAATCAGATTATCGTGGTAATTAAGCGTGGTGCTTGATTTATCATCAATGATATCCGTAAATTCTGAGAAATAACCTATTTTACCATGCTTCAGATTTTTTGCAAGATTTACAGCCTCGTCTGACATTGTGGTGAAAAATACTTTGCCCATTCCAAGACCGATAAATAAAACTGCAAAAACAAATACAATTATATTTTTATTAAATTTCTTCATAACTTATCCTCTTAGAAATTAAAGTAAATAAATGGATTGTAAGAGTTTCCGACTAAGCTTGAAACACAGAGAACGAAAAGTGCAATCAGAACCAGCGGAACAACAAAACTGCCGATTTTACTTGATTTGAGCTTTTCGCCAAGCTTTTTGATAATCGGTGTACTGAGTACGATACCAATAATGAGCAGTACAGCATTTTGTTTCAGGTATCCGGTGAACATTCCGTCGCAGATTGTATTGCTGTTCAGTGCGAACATAGACTTTATGTAGGTGAATGCGTCGGAGATGGAGTCGGCTCTGAAAAGGACCCAGCCAAGCACGACAAAAAGTATAGTGTATAACCACTTAATCGGCATCAGGCCTTTGCTCTGCTTTTTATCAAAGCCAGTGAGCTTTTCCATTGCAATGAGAACAAAATACATAAGTCCCCAAGCAATGAATGTGAAGTTTGCTCCGTGCCACAAGCCTGTGAGAGACCATACCACAAAGAGGTTGAAAACATTTCTGCCCTTGCTCACTCTGCTTCCGCCGAGAGGAAAATACAGATAATCCCTGAACCAAGAGCCGAGAGAGATGTGCCACCTTCTCCAGAATTCGGAAATAGATGTGGACATATACGGATAATTGAAGTTTTCAAGAAAATGGAAGCCGAACATCATACCGAGTCCGATTGCCATATCACTGTAACCGCTGAAGTCGAAGAAAATCTGCATCGTATAAGCGATTGCACCTAACCATGCAAATGCTGCGCTGAGCTCATCACCACTGCCAAAGGCTGCGTCGGCAACCAGTGCAAAGCTGTTGGCAAGAAGAACCTTTTTAGCAAGACCCACAATAAATCTTGCAAAGCCATTGAAAAAGTCGTCTGCAGTTTCTTTTCTGTTTTTAATTTCATCTGCAACCGTTTCGTATCTTACGATAGGACCTGCGATAAGCTGAGGGAAGAAGGAAATATAAAGTCCGACATAAAGAATGTTTGTCTGAACCTCACCCTTTTGGCGGTATACGTCAATTACATAGGACATTGCCTGAAAGGTGAAGAAGGATATTCCAATCGGCAGGGCAATATCGGGTATGCTTAAATCTGTACTAAAGAGCCTGTCAATTATACTTCCTGTGAATGTAAGGTATTTGAACACGTACAAAATTGCCAGATTGAATATAACATCAACAGCAATAATCAATTTGCTGCGCGTTTTATTTTCTCTGCTTTTACTCACAAGAAGTCCGAACAGCCAGTTAATGAATATGGAGGCAATCATTATTAAAACAAATTTAGGTTCGCCCCACGCGTAGAAAAACAAGCTCGCAAACAAAAGAAATATGTTTTGCAAAAGCCTGCTTTTTCTGAATATAACATAGTAGAAAAATAATACGATAGGTAAAAACAGATATATAAATGTTGTGCTTGAAAACAGCATATTACCCCTCACCTTTATCTATAAAAATACAAATTATTTTACCATACAGGCAAGGTATTGTCAATAAAACGCAGATTAGGCAATGAATAGTAAAAAAAGACCTTGAGGAAATTTCTTCCTCAAGGTCAGATTATATAATATTCAGTTCAGCTTATTAATTACTTAGAAGCCTTGATAGCAGCCTGAGCAGCAGCAAGACGAGCAATCGGAACTCTGAATGGTGAGCATGATACATAATCAAGACCAATTTCGTGACAGAATTCAACTGAGCTTGGGTCACCGCCGTGCTCACCGCAGATACCGCAGTGAAGCTCTGGACGAGTAGCCTTACCGTTTGCAACAGCCATCTTCATAAGCTGGCCAACACCTGTCTGGTCAAGCTTAGCGAATGGATCGTTCTCAAAGATCTTAGCATCATAGTAAGCATCAAGGAACTTACCGGCATCGTCACGGCTGAAGCCGAATGTCATCTGAGTAAGGTCATTTGTACCGAAGCAGAAGAATTCAGCTTCCTTAGCAATTTCGTCAGCTGTAAGAGCAGCACGAGGAATCTCAATCATAGTACCAACTTCGTACTTCATCTCAACACCTGCAGCAGCGATTTCAGCGTCAGCAGTTGCAACAACCATATCCTTAACATACTTGAGCTCCTTAGTGTCGCAAGCGAGAGGAATCATAATCTCAGGAGCAACAGTCCAGTCAGCGTGAGCCTTTTGTACATTGATAGCAGCACGGATAACAGCCTTTGTCTGCATCTTAGCGATTTCAGGATATGTTACAGCAAGACGGAGACCACGATGACCCATCATTGGGTTGAACTCGTGGAGAGATGCGATGATAGCCTTAATGTCTTCAACGCTCTTGCCCTGTGCGTCAGCGAGCTTCTTGATATCTTCTTCCTCAGTAGGAACGAACTCGTGAAGAGGAGGATCAAGGAAACGGATTGTTACAGGACAGCCCTCAAGAGCCTCATAGAGAGCCTCGAAGTCATTCTGCTGATAAGGAAGAATCTTCTCAAGAGCAGCTTCTCTCTCTTCAACTGTGTCTGCACAAATCATTTCACGGAATGCAGCAATTCTGTCCTCTTCAAAGAACATATGCTCTGTACGGCAGAGACCGATACCTTCAGCACCAAGCTCTCTTGCCTTCTTTGCATCAGCAGGAGTATCAGCATTTGTACGAACCTTAAGTGTTCTGAATTCATCAGCCCAGCCCATGATTCTGCCGAAAGTACCTGCGATTGTAGCGTCAACAGTAGGAATGATACCGTCGTAGATATTACCTGTTGAACCGTCGATTGAAATTGCATCACCCTCATGGTATTCCTTACCAGCGAGTGTAAACTTCTTGTTTTCTTCGTCCATGTTGATATCGCCGCAGCCTGATACGCAGCAAGTACCCATACCACGAGCAACAACGGCAGCGTGTGATGTCATACCACCGCGAACTGTAAGGATACCCTGTGAAGCCTTCATACCTGTGATATCCTCAGGTGAAGTCTCAAGACGAACAAGTACAACCTTCTCGCCTCTGTTGTTCCACTCAACAGCATCGTCAGCTGTGAATACAACCTTACCGCAAGCAGCACCAGGAGAAGCGCCGAGACCCTTACCGATTGGTGTTGCAGCCTTAAGCTCAGCAGCATCAAACTGAGGGTGAAGGAGTGTATCAAGGTTACGAGGGTCGATCATCTCAACAGCTTCCTGAGGAGTTCTCATACCTTCGTCAACTAAATCACAAGCAATCTGAAGAGCTGCCTGTGCAGTTCTCTTACCGTTACGTGTCTGGAGCATGAAGAGCTTACCGTGCTCAACAGTGAATTCCATATCCTGCATATCTCTGTAGTGATTCTCAAGAGTTTCGCAAACCTTTGTGAACTCAGCGAATGCTTCAGGGAACTTCTGCTCCATTTCTGAAATGTGCATTGGTGTACGAACACCTGCAACTACGTCCTCGCCCTGTGCGTTTGTAAGGAACTCACCGAAGAGGCCCTTTGCACCTGTAGCAGGGTCACGTGTGAAAGCAACACCTGTACCGCAGTCGTCACCCATGTTACCGAATGCCATTGACTGTACGTTAACAGCAGTACCCCATGAATAAGGGATATCGTTGTCGCGGCGGTATACGTTTGCACGAGGGTTGTCCCATGAACGGAATACAGCCTTAACTGCACCCATAAGCTGCTCCTTAGGATCAGTTGGGAAGTCAACACCAATCTTTTCTTTATATTCAGCCTTGAACTGAGAAGCAAGCTCCTTGAGATCGTCAGCAGAAAGCTCAACGTCCTGAGTAACGCCTCTCTTTTCTTTCATTTCGTCGATAAGAACCTCAAAATACTTCTTACCAACTTCCATAACTACGTCAGAATACATCTGAATGAATCTTCTGTAGCAGTCCCAAGCCCATCTTGGATTGCCTGACTTTTCAGCAATTGCATTTACAACTTCTTCATTTAAACCAAGATTAAGGATTGTGTCCATCATACCGGGCATTGATGCTCTTGCACCTGAACGAACGGAAACGAGGAGAGGATTCTCCTTATCACCGAACTTCTTGCCTGTGATTTCTTCCATTTTTACAATGTACTCATTGATTTCAGCCATAATATCATCATTGATTTTACGACCATCCTCATAGTACTGAGTACAAGCCTCTGTTGTAATGGTGAAACCCTGTGGTACAGGAAGACCAATGTTGGTCATTTCTGCAAGGTTAGCACCCTTACCGCCGAGAAGCTCTCTCATGTTAGCATTACCTTCTGAAAAAAGATAACAATACTTTTTTGCCATAACGGGAAATACCTCCTAAAATAATAAATAACTGATTTAGAATACTATACCCTTACCCTGCAAATGAATAAATTTACAAGGGTGACGGTATAATGCGATAGAATTATAACATAATATAGGATAAATTACAAACATTTTTTGTTAAAAAATAATCTTTATTACTATTTATCTTGAAAAATATAAATTTTTGGTGCATAATTGTAAAAAGGAAAATATGTATTTGGAGGATTAATATATGAAATGTGCAATCATACTTGCAGGTGGTAAGGGCACAAGAATGAAGGCTGACTGCCCAAAGGTTATGTGCAATGTTCTCTTCAAGCCTATGATAAGCTATGTTATTGACGCTGTTAAAGAAGCAGGTGCTGAGGATATCTGCGTTATTACAGGCTATAAGCACGAAGAGGTTGAGGCTTATCTTTCTGATGATATTAAGACTGCTCTTCAGGAGCCGCAGCTCGGTACAGGCCACGCTGTTATGCAGGCAGATGAATTTATTAAGTCTCATAAGGATGATGAAATTTTAATCCTTAACGGTGACGGACCGCTTATGGATGCCGAAACAATCAACAAGGCTTACGATTACCATAAATCAAATAATAACGCAATTACACTTATAAGTGCAATTGTTGATGATACTGAGGGTATCGGTCATATCAAGCGTGATGAAAACGGTGTGCTTTTAAGAATTGTTGAGCATAAGGATGCAACACCTGAGGAAAAGAAAATCAACGAGTCAAATGCAGGCTGCTACTGGTTTAACGGTGCGGATCTTCTTTATGCACTGGGCAATATCACAAATAACAATGTGCAGAATGAGTACTATCTTACAGACTGTCTTGAAATTCTTATCGGTACAGGTAAAAATGCCGGTGCCTATGTTGTTGAAAATAGTGAGGTTATACTCGGTGCAAATGACCGCAGGCAGCTCAATGACCTCAATACGATAATGAGAAAGAATATAAATACAAAGCTTATGCTTGACGGTGTTGACATTCCTTGTACAGACGGTGTTATCATTGGCAAGGATGTTAAAATCGGCAATTCAACTGTCATTCTTCCGAATACAATTATATTAGGTGATACGGTTATCGGCAGCGGCTGTACAATCGGACCAAACACATATATTGATTGCTCATCTGTCGGTGATAATGTGATTCTTGACAACTGTAAAATTCTTGACAGCACGGTTGAGGACGGCGTTGATGCAGGTCCGTTCGTTAAGGTAAGAGCAAATTCAACACTGAAAAAAGGTGTTCATATCGGTAATTTTGTTGAGGTTAAGAATTCAACAGTGGGCGAAGGCTCAAAGAGTGCACATCTGACCTATATCGGAGACAGTGATGTCGGCAGTGATGTAAATTTCGGCTGCGGTACGGTTACCTGCAATTATGATGGAAAAAATAAGTTCCGCTGCAAAATTGGTGACGGTGCATTTATCGGCTGTAATACAAATCTGATTGCACCTGTTGAGGTTGGTGAGCAGGCATATATTGCAGCAGGCTCAACCATTACAGACAGTATACCTGAAAAGGCGCTGTCTATTGCACGTGCAAGACAAGTGATAAAGGAAGGCTGGGTTGATATCAAGAAACCCTACAAGGAGAAAAAGTAATTGAAAAAGCTATTGGCAATTGTTTTATCTGTGGTTATTCTGGCTGTGGCACTTGCAGGATGCAGTGAAACGGCTGATGTAAATGCAACAACCGAGTCAACAACCAAAGCTACAACGACAACAACCACAACAACAAGAACAACCGAAGATATAAATACTACCTTTAAGGAAGCTGCAACGGGCACCGTTTATCCTGCACTTGTAAAGGATAATGACGGTGATTATCCGTACAAGCTTTCTACATATAAAACCTATTATGATTCATCAAACAAAACACGAACTGTTAATATCGGCAATGCGGTGAGCAAGCTTGATAATCTGAAAATACCTGACGGCAGTACGTTTTCTTTTAACCAGACAGTGGGCAAAAGAACGGTGCTTGCAGGCTATCAGGAGGCAAAGGTTGTCGAGGGTGATGAATTTGTGGACGGTCTTGGCGGCGGTATATGCCAGGTAAGCTCAACAATTTTCCAGGCAGTACTTCGTGCCAATATGAATATAACCGTCCGTGCACCCCACTCTCTTGAAATCAGCTATGTACCGCTGGGTGCAGATGCAACCGTACAGTGGAATTCACAGGATTTCCAGTTTAAAAACAATTCCGGCAGTGATATCAGGCTGAGTGTTTCCGCCTCAAAGGGGGTACTCATCTGCGATGTGTATGCAAAGGAGAATGTGGATATCGGAAAGGTTGATATCAAGGTTTCAAAGGACGGTGCAAGCTATGTGCTTACACGTTCGGTAAACGGTGAGGTGAATTATACAGCCTACAGTAAATACGGCAAGCCGAAAACCACAACCACCGTAAAAGAAAAAACGACGAAAAAAACAACGAAAAAAGCAAATTAATATGTAAAAATCAGGAGAGCTGAAGCAACGCTGCGAAACCTCAGTTAAAGCTGTGTTTCAATCGTTTTTCAGGCTCTCCTGATTTAATTTATGAACTTTTTCAAAACTGTATTGACAAGGATTGATTATATGTGCTATATTGCAACTGTGATAGTAAAGATATCACAGTTGCTTTTCATTTTTACAGAAGGGGATGATATAGTGATTTTAATTGATTCTCACAGCCGTGTGCCGATTTACGAGCAAATCAAGGAGCAGATTATTATGCTTATTAACACCGGCATCTATAAATCAAATGATCAGCTTCCGTCAATACGAAGTCTGTCAAAGGAGCTTAATATAAATGTGAATACAATAAAGCGTGCCTTTGCAGAGCTTGAGATTGACAAAGTAGTATATTCAGTACCCGGCAAGGGAATATTTGTCAGCGAAAACCCTATAGGAAATAAAATGATTGTTGATTCGGCACTGAAGGATATCCGTGTTGTTTTGACATCCGGTAAGGCTAAAGGTGTCGGCAGAGATGCGGTAGATGCTCTGGTTGACGAAATCTATAAGGCTGGTGATAAAAATGATTGAGATTAAAAATATTACGAAAAAATTCGGCGATTTTACCGCGATTGAGAATATCAGTATGCAAATTGAGGAATCCTCCATTTACGGACTTGTGGGGTATAACGGTGCAGGCAAGACCACACTGCTGAAAATCTGCACAGGAATATATAAGCCTGAAAACGGAGAAGTTTTAATTGACGGAGAAAATGTTTATGACAACGGAAAAATCCGAAACAATATTTTCTTTATCCCGGATGAGCTTTATTTTCCGCGAGGTGCCACGCTTGGTAAGATGCGGAATTTTTATAAAGGTTACTATGAAAATTTTTCAGACAAGGTTTTCTATAAAATGACGGATGCGATGGGTCTCAGTCCGAGTGTCAGCCTGCAGTCCTTTTCAAAGGGTATGCAAAGGCAGGCGGAAATTATCCTTGCAATGGCAACAAGACCGAAATATCTGTTCTTTGATGAGGTGTTTGACGGTATTGACCCACAGAAAAGAAATCTTTGCAAAAAGCTTTTTATAGAATATATGGCGGAAACACAGTGCACCATTCTGATGAGCAGCCATAATCTGCAGGAGGTTGCGGATCTTTGTGACCACGTGGCACTTATAAACGGTAAAAATCTTGCTCTTGATGTTTCTGTTGATGATGCGAGCAGTGCTTATAAAAAGTACAGACTTATTTTTGACAGGGATATCACGGCTGAGGATTTTTCAGCCATTACGTATAAGGATCTGACCATTGAAAGCAAAATGGTGTCTGTAATCGTGGACAGCAAAACGGATTCAAAGGTGTTTGACGCACTTAACCCTGTTCATATGGACAGTGTTAATCTTTCACTTGAGGAAGTATTTTTAAATGAAATGGAGGACAGAAAATATGACATCTCATCCATATTCAGCGAGTAAGCACGCTGCAAAATATGATTTCAGAAAATCACTGGAAAGTATTATCGTCCCCACTGTTCTTACGTTTGCTTTATCTTTTTATTCTTTCATTATAAGTCCGATGAGTGTATTCTGGTTTTATGTGAAAAGCGGCGGAGGCTTTGACCTTGTAAATCTCAGAAAAAATATTCAGATATGTCTTACAGGTACAAGTTATAGTTACAGCGGATATGATGATTACGGAATTACTCTCGGCTTACTGTTTATGCTGCTGGGTGTACTTTTCGCACTGTTCAGCTTTAAATTTATTATGCGGAAAAAGCAAGTAAATGTTTTCCTTTCCTCACCTGTTGACAGGCGGACGATGTATAAAAACAGAGTCGTTGCCTCTCTCCTGATGATGGCAGGTGCAACTGTAATACCTATAATAGCGGATATTATTATAAATGCCTGTTTAGTAGGTCATTTTGGTTATGTGCTGCGGTGCGGAGTGCTCCTGTTTGCCGAATGCTTTATTTATACTGCGGCAGGCTTTGCCTTAATGTCGCTGGCAATGTCCTTTTGCACCACTGTTGTGGAAAGCTTTTTCTTCTGTGGTGCAGTTGCAGGTGTACCGACATCTGTTTCCTATTTTATTCATTCATTATGCTATACATTTCTAAGCGGCTATAATCATAAGTCTTTAATTAATTTTTATTATGATGAGGCATTTTTTGCAAAACCAAGCCTGCTGCATTATACATCATTAATCAATCCTTTGATATTGGGTAAGGCTTTCGGTGCGGATTACAGTGTAAGCGATAATATTATCAATTTTGTTTACAGAGTTAATGAGCAATATGTTGTTGACGGCTATTCTGTTTCAGGCGGAGTCGCAGCCGGTGTATCGAATACGAATATGGAATATGAAAATATACCGTTCAGCTATATTCTTCCTCTTATCGTATGGGCAGTAATCAGTATCGGAATCATTCTTATTGCAAGAAAGCTGTTTGTTAATATCAAGGCTGAGAACGCAGGCGTTCACGGAACAAGACCGTTTGCATCAAGACTTTTTGCAGCGGAGGTTATGGTTGTATTGCTTGCATCTCTTGTGGGCGGTTACGGTATAACCAACAGAATTGCAGGCATCAATATCAGCAATGCTTTGAATATTGTAATAAGTATGGTATTTGTATTTATTATATACTTTATTATTATGGCAATCTGCAGAAGAAGCATTAAGCCTAAGCTCAGGGAGCTGATTGTACCTGTGTCAACGATTGCCGTAAGCGGTATAATGATTGCCGTTCTTTCCACAGGCGGTCTTGGCTATTCAACCTATATTCCTGATGTTGAGGATATAGATAAGGCAGCCATTACTACAGATATTACGAATATAACAACCTGTGAAATTCTTTCAGACCCATATTCTGATTCCTATACGGACAGTCTTTTCCAAAATACAGAAAACAGTGCGATAGGTCCTTTTACAGACAAGGAAGATATTGAAAAATTTGTTGAAATCAATAAAGATATTCTTGCACAGGAGAAAAGCAGTACCGTCACAAAGGGTATTTATGTTTGCTACGAGCTGAAGAACAGACGTATTGTAAGCAGATATTATGACATAAGATCCGATGATATTGCGTACAAAATATTGTCCCTGCGTGACAGCAAGGCTGAACGTGAGGAGCTTGAATACTTACTCTGTGGTGATTCCAAAAATTCACCATTTGATAAAAAAATGGAAAATTCCAATATGGATACCTATGGATTTTTCGCTAACGACAGTGAACTGAATATTGAGCAGCTGTTTAAAAAGGGTACTGTTTACGCAATCAATTGCGCAAACCTTAACAGCGGAAATAAGATAAAGAATACCCCTGAGCTCAGAAAGGCACTGCTTGATGATTTGTTAAGTCAGACCTATGAGCAGCGATTCAAGCCTGAAGAGGCAGCAATCGGCGGACTTCTGTTCAGCAATTACAGTGATATAGATACGGATTCATATGCTGAGTACAATTCAGATGTCTATAAAACAGCAAGGGAACAGGGCTGGTATATTTATCCGTCTATGGTAAATACCGTTAATTACCTTAAATCAACAGGCGAATATAAACTGTTTGAGGTTCAGGATGAGATAGAAACGGTAAGTATTGCAAGCTGTAAAAGTATTGTGACTCGCTTTGCAAAGGACTGGAATAATATATACGACATCAGCCGTCAGTTCTCCTCTTCAAATCAGAGTATAGAAAGCAGTGAAATAAATGATGAATATATGGAAGAATATTACGATAGCTATCTTGATACTTCTATGAAGAATTATTTCAAAAATGCCAAAACGGTTGAAGATAAAAAGCAGATTGATGAACTGCTGTCACATGCAAGAATATACAGTCAGTTTGCGGATAATGATTATATAATTATGATTAAGTACAAGAAAGCAGGCTATGTTTCAAAGCTGATACCTGCCGACGAAATCCCCCAGTGGGCAGTTCAAAAAAGCTCATAAAAGTTAACAAGCAAAAAATACCTGTCTTTATTGACAGGTATTTTTTGCTTGTTTATAAAGATTGTGAAATATGCCACATGGATATGATTTTGTGGTATTAACCTTGCTGTCCTTCATTTCTTAACACCCACAGATTATTTATCTGATCATATATATCATCGTATTCCCATTCCTTTTCGGAATTTGAATAGCTGTTGGGGTCATTGATTTTTATTTTTCCGTTTTCATACCCTGTCAGTACAATAAAGTGACCTGTTGACGTAAACGCACCGGGACCCATTATACAGATAATCGGATTGCCGACCTCTAAATTGTTAATGATACGCTGTTCGTCAAGAGGGATTTCCGTTACATCAAGTCCCAGCTTTTTACCGCCCTCGCTGATTAGTGTCCACAGTGAGCCGTGTCCTTTAACGCAATAGCCGTTTTTCTTTGCCCAGTCAATCATATAGTCAGGTGAATATTTTGTGTCCTGCAAAAGATATACGGATACCATTGAAAGGCAGACAGGTCCGCAGGCAGTTAAGCCTGCCACATCATCGCCATACATTTTGTATCCCCAGCGCTTGTCCCACTGCATAAAAAGGGGCACGGATTTACAGTTCCTGTATTCGCTGAAATCAACCTTGTGGTCTTTATCCTTTTCCTCAGGATAGGAAAGGACAAAATCCTTTGTTTCACTGTTTCTGCCAAGCAGTTCAATAAGGCTCTCAGGATAATCGTCAATACTGAGATTGTGCTTTTCTGCATAGTCACTTACTGCCTTTTTTGCAGTATCGTAATCGGTAATGCTTTTATCCTTTGTGTAGATTACATTGTTCTGTGAATCGGCAGAGTTTGACCTCACAACGAAAAAGGAAACGGCACCGCCGATTATTAAAATAATGATAACAGACAGTATCAGCAGTCTGCCCTGTCTGTCGGTTTTCTGATTTCTTTTATTATACATAATTTTTAAACCTCCTCTTCTTTGGCTAAATTATATCAAAAAGGAGGTTTATTTGTTTTAAGTATTCTTATCGGAATTCTTAAGATTTTCTTACAAATTAAGTGTGACGGTGAAGGTTGTGTAATAATCGTCACTCTGTGCGGTGATTGTACCGCCGTGCAGTTCAACAATCTGCTTTGCAATTGCAAGTCCGAGCCCTGCACCGCCTGTTGTACTTGTGCGTGCATTGTCAGCTCTGAAGAATTTTTCAAAAATCATATTCAGATTCTGCTCAGGGATTCTGTCACCGCGATTTTTAAAGGTGATGATTACCTTTCCGTTTTGTGTATGAGCTGATATTGTGATCTGTGAATTCGGATAGCTGTAGCTGACTGCATTTCGCATAAGATTGTCGAAAACTCTTGAAAGCTTATCGGCATCGCCCACAATATGAATTCGGCTCTGAATGGATACGTTGCAGCTCAAACCTCTTTCCTTGAGCACAGGATAAAATTCCTCTGCCATCTGACTGATCATCATCGTTAAATCAATGTGATTGTTTTCAAGAGCGATCGACTGCAGATTGAATCTGGTGATATCAAAAAATTCGTTGATAAGCTGTTCAAGTCTGTACGCCTTTTCAAGGGTGATATCCGTGTACTTTGCGCGGTATTCCACAGGCAATTCCGGTGCTTCCTTCAAAAGAGTAAGATAACCTACGATTGATGTCAGCGGCGTTTTTAAATCGTGGGCAAGATAAACAACCAAATCATTTTTACGCTGCTCGGATTCCTGTGCCAGGTATTCACGGTATTTTAGGGCATTTTTAATATTGCTCTGTGTTTTGGTATGTATGGGTTTAATCATTCCGGGCAGGTCAGGTGCAATATAATCGTCATCCAGTATGCCTGAAAAAGCATCATAGCTTTTGTCGAGAAAGCCTGCAGTTCTTGAAAGGTAAATCAGGCTGATAATCAGAGCGAGTATTAAATACAGGCCGACCGAGCAGGCAAGGTACAATAAAACATAAAAATCGTAATCGGCAGAAACGTCGAAAATAAAAATACTGTCCTTAATATTATCAAGAAAAATTAAAATCGGATCGGCTAAAATCAGCGTTAAAAATATCCATAAAACAGCTGAAAGAATCAGGGTGAGAAAATATTTTAAAAGGATTCTTGTTTTTAATTTTCTGTTACTTCTTTTCAATTTTATATCCTACTCCCCATACAGTTTTGATAAATTTCGGATTCCTTGACGGTTCATTCAGCTTTTCGCGTATTCGCCGGATATGTACCATAACCGTGTTGTTGCAGTCCAAATATTTTTCGCCCCACACCTTTTCGAAGATTTCTTCCGTTGAAACAACCTTGTTTGCATTTTCGCAGAGCAGCCACATGATTTTGAATTCAATCGGTGTAAGCTGTACAGGTTTTTCATAAAGGGTGCAAAGGTGAGTGTCCTTGTTTACAATCAGTCCTGCATAGTCAAATATATTTTCATTTCTTTTGCTGTTGCCGTAGCAGGTGTATCTTCTCAGCTGAGCCTTTACACGCGATACCATTTCAAGGGGATTGAACGGCTTTGTGATGTAATCGTCTGCACCGAGTGTAAGCCCTGTGATTTTATCCGTATCCTCTACTCTTGCTGTCAGCATAATTACAGGGAAAAGCAGTCCCTTTTCACGTATCTTCCGCAGTATGGTAAAGCCGTCTGTGTCAGGCAGCATTACATCAAGGAGCGCCAGGTCAATCTGTTCAGTGTCAATGCATTCAAGTGCAGCCTTTGCGTTGTAGAATTTGAAAATGGTGTACCCCTCATTTTTCAGGAATACTTCAACTAAATCAGCAATTTCAGCCTCATCATCAAGAACAAGGATATTCATATTTTCACTCCCCTTTTATAATATTTATATTATATCATTTGTATTTCTTTCCTGCAATAAAAATACCTCCCGAACAGGAGGTAAAGTGATTTATTTATCGTTAATGTATTTGAATTCCATAGGGGCAGATTTCTATGTCTGCCAATTTTTTATATTTTTTCGGGAGGGTACAGAGACCCTCCCCTACAGTAAGCAAGATAAATCCGAACAAGCCTAAACAAAAGTTTATCTTATACCGTATTTTTCAATAACATAATCCATATCCTTATCGCCTCTGCCCGAGAGATTGATAAGAATAGAGCCTTTATCCATTTCCTTTGCAAGTTTCATACCGTAAGCAACAGCATGAGAGCTTTCAATGGCAGGAATAATACCCTCAAGTCTTGAAAGGGTATAAAACGCATCTATTGTATCATCGTCGTTTACAGTGTCATATTTAACTCTGCCAAGGTCGTGCAAAAATGCGTGCTCAGGACCTGATGACGGATAATCAAGACCGCTTGCAACAGAATATACAGGTGCAGGCTCGCCGTTCTCATCCTTAAGCATAATACTGTTGAAGCCGTGCATAATACCCTCTGTGCCATAGGTAAGACTGGCTGCATGGTCACCAAGCTTTTCTCCTCTGCCTAAAGGCTCAACACCGTAAATATCAACAGGGTCATTCAGAAATCCGGAGAAAATTCCCATCGCATTCGAACCGCCGCCTACACAGGCAACAACGGCATCAGGCAATTCGCCTGTCATTTCAAGGAACTGCTCCCTTGCCTCAATTCCCACAACGCTCTGAAAATCACGCACCATCATTGGGAATGGGTGAGGACCGACAACTGAACCAATGCAGTAAATCGCATCCTTATATTCATTGCAGTATGCTGTAAATGCTGCGTCAACAGCTTCTTTGAGTGTCTGCAGACCATCAGTAACCTCAATAACATTTGCACCGAGAATCTTCATTCTTGCAACATTAGGAGCCTGCTTTTTTATATCAACAGCACCCATATATATGTCACATTCAAGTCCGAAATATGCAGCAGCAGTAGCAAGTGCAACACCGTGCTGACCTGCACCTGTTTCAGCGATAACCTTTTTCTTACCCATATATTTAGCAAGCAAAGCCTCGCCCATACAGTGATTCAGTTTGTGTGCTCCTGTATGGTTAAGATCCTCACGCTTTACATAAAGCTGAACATTACCGAACTGACCTGACAGCCTTTCAAGGTAAGAAATCGGTGTAGGTCTGCCCTGAAATTCCTTGCGGATACGACGAAGCTCGCTTATAAATTTGCCTGATTTGCTTATTGCATAATAGGCGTCTGTGATTTCCTCCATAGCCTTCTGAAGCTCAGGCGGAATATATGAGCCGCCGTACTTTCCGAAAAAGCCTGACTCGTCCGGATAATTTTTAAAATAGGTGTCAAAATCAACGTTATTATATTTCATTTCAGTTTCCTCCAAAAAATAATTATAAATATTTTAAAAGTTCTGTAAATTCTTATTATATAGCTTATACACGGATTCGTTTTTCATAAATAAATACAATTAAGTTCGCCATCGTTTTGTTAAGAGCATATAATTTCCTCCTGTAAAAATCTTTTAAATGAAAGATTAAAAATAAAAAAGTCCTTGATAATACGATAAACGTATTATCAAGGACGAAATTACATTCCGCGGTGCCACCTTGATTTATGGTACTCCATACTCTTTGCAAGATACTATCATATCTCCGACCACTGACGTAGGCCATCACGTTACGGAATACTCGGCACAAGCCTTTCACCGTACCCTCAGCGGTCCATTTAATAAGCCGTTTAATACTCCGTTCGCAGCATCAGGAGTTCTCTGTAATTGCGTATCTTATTTTTATCTCCGCCTCATCGGTTTGGATATTTAATTTTCTCTATAATATCATTTGTTATTGTCTTTGTCAACCGTGATTTTTTGTTTTTTGTAAAAAAAATAGAAAACTTACAGTATTCTTACAACGTTAGGGATGTTGGCTCATAGCTGAAAACCGTTATCTGTAAGCAGTAATCTTGCAAATGCATTTTCCAGCGTTGAGTTGAAAATGATATTACCAAAGTCTTTTGCACTTTCATAGTCTGCACTTGATTTTGCGGTTACAAAATAAAAGGGTATATTTTCCTTTTTACACTTGGCGGCAAATTCAGCAGCATTTTCAGGTGCCGTTGTCGAATGATACATTGCGTGCAGAACGGCGTCAACCGAGTCCAGATTATAGTTGCTGTAATCAATGCCCACATAAGGTGTGATAATTAGAATGTTTTTGTTGCGCAGCACAGGATTTTTTATAAAATCAGATTGCCTGCCGACTGTGAAAAACTCGTCATTTTCGCCTGCACTGACGGTTCTTACTGCTCTGAAAAGCTTATCATAGCTTATATAAACACCCTCAACTCTGTCGCAGATAAAGTCAACCGCATTTTCAAAATTCTGAATGGCATTTGAGGTTTTGTCCTCGACAGGCTTGTCGGAAGCAACAAGAACAATCCTTTTGTTGTAAAAAATGTTGCCCAGCAGTGCGCCTGTGTATGCAAGGGTATCCGAGCCGTGAAGAATAATAATACCTGTGTACTTTTCAAAATCAACTGTGTTTAAATAGTCAATCAGCTTTTGCCATAAATCAATGCGGATATTTTCGGATAAAACAGAAAATGGTGACACACATTCAAAGCTTACGTCCTTTTTTTCAATATAATCAAGAATTTTAAATGGATTGTCAAGGCGTATATTGTCGTCCTTGACACAGGCAATTGTGCCGCCTGTGCCCACTACAAGAATTTTTTTCATAGTATCACCATTATCATTTTACGTTTTTGTTTCAGTAATGTTCTGGTTTCTGCACTTGTCCGTATATTTTAGGGAGGGTACAGAGACCCTCCCTTACGGCTTTTATTATTTTGTGAAAAATACTTTGAATGCCTTATATGCCATATAGGTATCAATTTTGCTGACAATTTCATATGGTGAATGCATGGAAAGCACAGGAACGCCCACATCAATTACATCAACATCAAGGTTTGCGATATACATAGCAACCGTTCCGCCGCCGCCTGCATCAACCTTACCGAGTTCACCGCTCTGCCACAGTACGCCGTTTGATTCCATAAGATTTTTAACAAAGCTTACATATTCTGCGGATGCATCACTTGTACCGCTCTTACCGCGTGCACCTGTGAACTTTGTCACAACAACGCCCTCATTGATGAAGGATGCATTGTTTTTTTCAAACGGACCCGGCCATGTTGGGTCAAATGCAGCATTAACATCAGCTGAAAGACATTTTGAATTGGAAAGAACATCTCTTCCCTCATATCCCTCAAGGCGAGCAAGGTCTGAAATGAAATATTTGAGATAGCTTGAATTCAGACCGGTGTTTCCGTCTGAGCCTGTTTCTTCTTTATCTGTCAGAATGGTGATTGCCGTGTATTCAGGTACACCGTCAATATCGAAAATTGCCTGCATTGCAGGGTAAGAGCAGACACGGTCGTCGTGACCGTAACCGCCGATCAGACTTCTGTCAAAGCCGATATCATCCACAGTGAAAGCAGGTACAAGCTCCAGCTCAGCTGAAAGAAAATCGCGTTCAACAATGCCGTACTTCTCATAAAGAAGGTTGAGGATATTAAGCTTGATTTTTTCACTTTCCTTATCATCCTTGAAAGGACGTGAGCCGATTACAACATTAAGCTCCTCACCCTTTACAATTTCATTTGCCTTGCGTGACATCTGTTCTGCACCGAGATGCGGAAGAATATCGGTAATGCAGAATTTAGGGTCAGCAGGGTCTTCGCCGATTTTTACATCAACATAAGTTCCGTCGTTTTTGCAGATTCTGCCGTGCAGTGAAAGTGGGATAGCCGTCCACTGATATTTTTTGATTCCGCCGTAATAATGTGTTTTGAAAAATCCGAGTGAGCCGTCCTCATAAATAGGGCACTGTTTAAGGTCAAGTCTCGGTGAATCAATATGTGCCGCACTGATTCTTACGCCGTCCTTGATTGGTCTTGAACCTTTGACACAGAGAATAATTGCCTTACCTCTGTTGAAATAGTAAACCTTTGAGCCTGCTTCAAGCTTGCCGCCGAATTTATCAAATTCAGTAAATCCGTTTGCCTTTGCAAGCTCCAGAGCTGATTTTGCAAATTCCCTTTCTGTTTTGTTTTCAAAAAGGAATTTTTTATATCCTTCGCAGAAATCATCACAGATTTTAAGCTCCTCGTCGCTCATAAAGTCAACGCCGTTTTCCTTTTTGTAGAAAAGCTTTTCCCTGAGCTCCTGAGCCTTTGTTTTTTCACTCATAGTATTTCCTCCATAATTTTTTTGATTTGTATATCAATATTTTCGCCATTGTTATAGATAACAAAGTCGGAATGATTTATATAATATTCCTCATCAAGCTGCGCGTTAAGCCTTGCATCAGCCTGCTCTTTCGTGATTTTGTCACGTTCCATAATGCGTTTTAAACGTGTATCGTATGGGGCAATAACGCTGATTACCTTATAGCATTTTGACTGTGCACCGGCCTCGAAAAGCTGCGGTGCATCAAGCACAGCCAAAGGCTTTGCTTCCTTTTCACAAAGGGCAATCACCTCAGGGTGAACTATTTTGTTCAGCTTGTCTGTATTTTCCTTTGAGAAGAATGCAATTTCGGCAAGTCTTTTTCTGTCAAGAGCATTGTCTTTAAATATATCATTCCCAAATTCTGCAGCAAGTTTCTGCAAAAGTTCAGCATTATTATCATAAATTTTCTTTACAAATTTATCACAGTACAAAACATTGAAGCCGAGTGCTGAAAGGCGCTTTCCTACATAGCCCTTTCCTGCACCGCTCTGACCTGTCAAGCCTATGAAAAACGGCTTTTTCAAATCAATGATGTTGAAAGCAGCAGCACGGATAAGCCTGTTGTAAACCGCCATCCCCACGCCTGTTGCATTCGGAATTCTGGCGTAAACCTTTTTTGCACCCATTTCATCAAGCTGTCTGAGTGCGTCAAAGAGTTCCCTTGCCTGAGATAAATCATCATTCTCTCTGCCGAAGGTAACCTTTGGTATAGTTATATTATCCTCTTCAAAGCAAAGCGCAAAAGCATTTTGTCTTGCATTTACAAAATCCTCATATGCCTTTTTGTTTGCATCTACGATGACAACCTTTGCCTTTGGTGCATAGTGCTTGTATTTCATACCGGGAGAGGCGGCAACCTCATCGTTTTTCATACCCTCAAGAACGGCACGTGCCACATCAACCCTGCCGATAACCTCTTCAATCATTTCTCTTGTAACCGCACCGGGACGGAGTATGGTCGGTGTTTCGGTCGCAAGGGTAATTACCGTTGATTCCACGCCGAATGCACAGTCACCGCCGTCAATGATTGCGTCAATTTTACCGCTCATATCGTCGATAACATATTTTGCTTTTGTCGGTGACGGCAAGCCTGAGGTGTTCGCACTCGGTGCCGCCACAGGACAGCCTGATGCTTTAATCAGCCTGCGTGCAGTCTCATTTTCAGGCATACGCACGGCAACTGTGTCGAGTCCGCCGGATACAGCCTTGCCGATTTTTTTACTCTTCGGCAGAATGATGGTTAACGGTGCAGGGAAAAACTTGTCAATCAGTGCCTGTGCTTTCGGCGTTATTTCCTTTACAAGGGGTGCAATGTCCGCCTTATCGCTTACGTGCACAATCAGCGGATTGTCACTGGGTCTGCCCTTTGCAGCGTAAATGCTTTTCACGGCCTCATCATCCAGTGCATTGGCACCTAAGCCGTATACAGTCTCTGTAGGGAATGCAACCAGACCGCCCTGTGCAATCATTTTACCTGCAAGGCGGATATCATATTCACTTGTAGATAAAATCTTTGTTTGCATAATTTAACCGTTAATCTCCTTTTCAAGCTCGGTAAGTATCCGGTCAAAGGTATTGCCGTCAGCTGATTTTTCAAACTCTTTTAAAGCATTGGTGTATTTGCCTCTGATGCTCATATCCTTTAAAAAAGCTTTTAAACCACCGAAATAATGTCTGATGTTCAGCATAAGGCTTGCATAAAAAACAACGAAAAAAACAATTATTGAAATATTTACTGCATTGGTATTGTCAATGATTTTTAACAGTATAAAAATATATATGGGGATTTCAACAATATCCAGCATCAGCTGGGTTAAAATAAACCTTTTAAATTTTTTACCGGAATTTTCAGTATACGCTTCAACAAATTCACGTGTGTTCATAAAATTATTCCTCACCCTGTGCTTTGAGCTTTTCGGCTGTATCTGCGGTGATGAGTGCATCTATCATTTCATCAAGATCACCGTTTAAAAACTGCTCAAGCTTATAAATGGTGAGTCCGATTCTGTGGTCGGATACACGTCCCTGCGGATAGTTATAGGTTCTTATTCTCTCACTTCTGTCGCCTGTACCGACCTGTGACTTTCTCTCACCTGCGATTTCAGCGTCGTGCTTTGCTTTCTCAGCATCATAAAGGCGAGAACGCAGAACCTTGAGTGCTTTTTCCTTGTTCTTATGCTGTGAGCGTTCGTCCTGGCATTCAACGACAGTACCTGTGGGAATGTGCGTTATGCGGATAGCGGATGATGTTTTGTTAATGTGCTGTCCGCCTGCTCCTGAGGAACGGAAGGTATCAATCTGCAAATCCTTTGGATTGATTTCAAAGTCAACCTCTTCTGCCTCAGGCAGAACGGCAACCGTTGTGGTTGAGGTGTGGATTCTGCCCTGACTTTCTGTTTCAGGTACACGCTGAACACGGTGCACGCCTGACTCAAACTTAAAGCGTGAATATGCGCCGTCGCCGTCAACGGAAAAGCTGATTTCCTTGTATCCGCCCAGTCCGGTTTCGTTGGCACTGAGCACCTCCGTTTTAAATCCCTTTGCCTCTGCATACATGGAGTACATACGGAAAAGCACGCCGGCAAACAGTGCACTTTCCTCACCGCCTGCACCGCCTCGAATTTCGATAATAACATTCTTGTCATCGTTAGGGTCACGCGGTAAAAGCAGTACCTTGAGCTCTTCGGAAATGCGTTCCATATCCTCCTTGCTCTGCTCGAATTCCTCCTTTACCATTTGTGCAAAGTCGGAGTCCATACCGCCCTCGTCCAGCATAATTTTGGATTCCTCAAAGGTTTCCTCAACCTTTTTATATTCTCTGAATTTTTCAACAACAGGTGTCAGGTGCTTAAGCTCCTTCATCAGCTTTGTATATTTTTCCTGATCTGAAACGATATCAGGATTGCATACAAGCTCATTCACCTCTTCATATCTTTTTTCAACTTCAGTAAGCTTTTCTATCATACTTAGTCCTCTTTTTTACATTTAATATTTTTTTCTGCTTTGATTCTCGGTATCATAACCTCACGTGCACACTTGCAGCATTTCAGCTTGTAGTCAACGCCCAGACGCGTGATTTCAAATTCCTTTGAGCCGCAGGGGTGAGGTTTTTTCATTATAACAATATCGCCTAATTTTAAGTCCATATTTTATCCTTTACATTTTTATCGTCCTTATAAAGCTTTATAAATATATTTTCAAGTTAAGCAAGTGAGGTAAATCTGAACAAGCCTAAAACGGTCTTGATTTCGGCATATTTTCACTTTTCGTCATTGTAAGGCGCCAGCCTAACTGCTTTCTTAAAGCAAAAATCTGCTCAAAATCAAGACCGTTTTAGGTCGTAGATTTTTTATAAAACGGATTTTTCGTTAGGCAAGGCACAAAACGCAGTTAATCCTTTCGGATTAACGAGTATTTTAACACAGCATAGCGGAAAATCCGTTCATAAAAAACTTATTCGGATTTATCTCGCTTGCTTATTATAACACTGCAGTAAAATTTTTACAACTGTAATATGTTTCACCTGCTTATCATACTTTGCAAAATTATTTCATATACTTAACTACAACAAAAAAGAGAGTGATGTTATGAAATTTTACCCAGAGGGGAAAAATCAGGAATTGTCAAAACAGTTTGATTCAGTAGATGAAATAAAGGAAGCGATGATAAAGGGAGAAATCATTGAATCAAAGGTCCTTCTGTGTGACAGGGAGCATAACCTCCACGTGGATTTGGGAGCCGTGCGCGGTATTATTCCGAGAATTGAGGGCGCAGTGGGAATAGATGACGGCTCTGTGCGTGATATTGCGCTTATATCAAAGGTGAATAAAAGCGTATGCTTTACCGTTCTCGGCTTTCAGAAGGATATATATAACAACAGCCTTGCCATTCTTTCACGCCGTGCCGTTCAGCTGGGATGCCTGAGCGGCTACCTTAATAAGCTTGAACACGGTGATATAATTGATGCAAGGGTTACACACCTTGAAAAATTTGGAGCCTTTATTGATATCGGTGCAGGTATTAATGCACTGATACCGATTGATATGCTGTCTGTATCACGTATCAGTCATCCGAATGAACGTCTTACTGAGGGGCAGGATATCAAGGTTGTGCTGAGGAAAAAAGAGCCGAACAAGATGACCTTTTCACTGAAGGAGCTTCTGGGCAGCTGGGAGGATAATGCCAAAGAATTTTCTCAGGGTGAAACCGTTACCGGTGTGGTAAGGAGTATTGAGGATTACGGCGTTTTCGTTGAGCTTGCACCCAATCTGGCAGGTCTTGCTGAGCCGCAGGATAATTTATTTATCGGTCAGCAGGTTGCAGTTTATGTAAAATCGGTTATTCCGTCAAAAATGAAAATCAAGCTTGTTGTGGTTGAGGCTTTTAACGAAACTGCAAAGCCGTCACCGCTTACATATTATATAGATAACGGACATATTGATTTCTGGCAGTATTCACCGGAGGAAAGTCCGAAGCAGATATTTACGGATTTCAATGAATAATCTGAACAAATAAAAAGCAGCTTCAGTTAATCCTCTGAATTAACTGAAGCTGTTTGCTTTAATCATCATTATGCTCTACCGCGTCAACATCTATTTGTGGACTGAGATTGTATTTAACGATTTTCTTGATCTGAATGAAGGAAATCAAATCCATAACTGCGTAAATAATCAGTCCTGCGCCCAATAGCCTTGTGATAACAAGCATACTGCCAAAAGGTCTTACAATCACAAGCAGTCCGAGAATGATTGTTGCCGCAGCCATAATAAGCGAGACTATCCAGCTTTTTAAGTCGTTTCTTTTTGCCTCTATCGCCGATACGAAATCAACAATTCCGCTGATAAGAATAAATATTCCAAACAGGAACAAAACAACGGAAATGATGCTTTTATATTTTACACACAGGATAATGCCTGATATAATTGCCAGAGTACCGAGAATTGCCAAAATTGTGGATTTCACCTTGCTGAAATAGGAAATCCATGCACCCACACCAAGCATAATAACGGTTATACCGCACAGCATACTGACAAGCTGTACGGTTTCGCCCGGCTGCAATAAAAGCAATATACCGATTGCCAGACCTGCAACAATTGTAATGAGTGATAAGTTTTTAATTTTTACAAAAAGCTCTTTCATATTTATTCCTTTATATAACGTATGTCGTTACCTACTAAGATAAGCTGTCTGTATTCACCTGTTATTCTCGATGTGATACGCTGATCATATTTTTCCTCAAGCTCATCAAGGGTGTAGTTGGTTGAAATGATTGTCGGCAGCTTTGCAGAAAGTCTTGAATTAATTATGTTATAAAGACAAGCCACTGTATAAGCACTTTTAAATTCCGTTCCCAAGTCATCAAGAATCAGCAAATCACAGTTGAGCACGGCCCTTTCGTAATATCTGAGATTATCGTCTCTGCCGAAATTCTCATTCTGTAAATCGCTGAGTATGTTCTGTGCCGTTCCGTAAACCACGCTGAATCCCCTGTTGATTACAGTGTTTGCGATTGCAAGGGAAAGGTGTGTCTTGCCAAGTCCTGTATTGCCCATAAACAGAATGTTCTTTGATGCGGTCGTAAATGCAGCTGCGTATTTGCGGCAGCTTTCCTTGATTCTTTCGGCTTTTTCTCTCGGTGAAATGCTGTTTTCCATAATCTGCTGCGGATAGTAGTTGATATCAAAGGTGTCAAAGGTGCAGTCCTCGATAGGTGCAATCTTAGCAAGATTACTGCGTTCGATATCCTTTAAGATTTCATTGTGGCACTTGCAGCGCCTGCTGCCGATAAAGCCTGTATCCTTGCAGGCAGGGCAGGTGTACTGCACATCAAGTGCATTTTCACTGTAGCCGTTTTTTGTGAGTATTGCCTTTTTCTGTTCCTGAAGAGCAAGGCTTTCTTCCATAAGCTTTTCAATATCCGCCTGCTTGTCCGTGCTGTAAAGGAATACCTTTGAAATGCTGAGTCCGATCTGAGCCAGCTTTTGCTGTATTGTACTGATTTCAGGCAACTTTTCGCTTACCTCGTCAATTCTGTCCTGTGCCTCAAGGTTTGCACGCTCACGTCTGCGTTCAAGTATTTCGGTTGCTCTTGTATAAACCTCCTGTGAATAGGACATATTGCACCTCCTTATTTTTTGCTTTAAATCTCTGTATTATCCATTGCATTTTTCTTGATTTTTTCCAAATCGTAGGACGGCTTGCTTTTGAGCTTGTCCGAGCTTTTCTCAGCCTTGCTCTTTGCAAATGCCTCCTGCTCCGCCTGTACCTGTGCAGGGGAAGAAATATCCTTTTTTGTCCACTGCTTTAAAATTTTATTTATGTAGGCAAGCGACGGTTCTGATGTGTTTTCTTTCATGATATCCGACGCAAGCGTGACCATTGTTATGTCAAAGGTTTTAAACCAGCCGTCAACCATTTCACGCTGCTTTGCGGTTGGACGCTTGTGGCGTATGCCTGTGATTGCCACGATTTCGTTCCACAATCTGTCACTTCTGGCAATGTCCTGCAGCTTTGCTTCAGCATCTGCTATGGAATCAATGCCCTCATCAGCCCAGTTTTTCGCCATTGTATTTACATAGGAAATTCCGATTGCCTTACCGCGTTCCTTTTCACTGCGGTAGAATTCAAGAATCATTAGTATAACTTCAACCTTTAAGCCGTAATACTGTACCATATTGACAAGCATTTCACGTTCTGCGTGGCTTGTTGTTCTGCCCAGTACACGCTCAGCCTCTGAGAGTAGAAAGGCAATGCTTTCGTCTTCTCTTAAAAAAGCGACGATGTCCTTTGGTGTCAGTCTCGGCGGTGCAAGGATTTCACGCACAGGCTTTTGCTTTTTTTCTTCCTGCGGCTTTTTCTCTGTCTTTTGCACGACTTCTATCTTCTGACCGTCGGTTGCAAGTATATTTTCCTCCACCCAGAATTCAAGCAAATCATCAATGTCCGAAGCAGTCTGCCCCAGTGCCTTTGCCACAGCTGAGGAGCTTGCCTGACCGCCGTTTCTGAAAATATAAAGCAGTGCTTTAAGCTGATATTCACTTGCCATTTTCAGATATTTATCCACAATATCATTCGGTATATTGAAAATACCGCCGTTCCACATTTCGCAAAACGGCATAACACGGTAGTCCATACAAGTCTCTCTTTCATCTTGATTATCAGAATTTCATTTTATCAAAAATGAACACGGTTGTAAATATATAAATAAAAACAAATTTTGTTAAAAGGTCTTGACAAATGCAGGCTTTATATGTATAATTACTCTTGCATTTGCGGATGTAGCTCACCCGGTAGAGCGCAACCTTGCCAAGGTTGAGGTAGCGAGTTCGAGCCTCGTCATCCGCTCCAGCAGAAGTCTTACTGTTTTTTCAGTAAGGCTTTTTTGTTTATAATTTAATTTGTTGAATCATATTATTAATGTAGATAGTTGATAAATAATATATTTTATGGTAAAATGCAAAATGAAGTATTATACTGAAACGAGGTGAATCCGTGAGAAAATACAACTATTTTGACGATGAGCCGGAAGAGCTTGAACCCAAAAAGAGCATTATTCCAAAAATTGATTTAGAGGATATTGCTTTTAGGGCAAGAGAAGTCTTCGACAGTATTGCTCACGGTGAACCTGTTGAAAGATTAAAGGAGCTCAGGGAGCTTCCCAATTTAAAGGGCGCAGCACTTAAGCTTATTGCGTTCGCTTTATTTATCGTTACACTGATTGTATTTATTTTGGTTTTCAGCCATACCATAAGCTCACAGAATAAAAAGAATGAGCTCTTTTATACCGATGCCGGAAAGGTCTGCACGGATTATATAACCGAGTACGGCTCTGTTAAGTGGGAGTCTATGGATAAGGATACCTACGGAAAAAATATGGCTCGTATGACCGGACTTTGCTATGCCAGACAAATGGATTTTGACAATGACGGCAGCGATGAACTGATGCTTGTTTATAATAATAAAAATGTCTATACCCTTGAGGTATGGAGCTATGTAAGCAAGGAATTTACTAAGGTATACTCGCAGGAGGCAAATTCCACAGAGGATACAACCGACGGTAGCTGGATTGGTCTTTATCATAAGAATAACCGCTATTATATATGCAAGTCGGAAAAGGCTACTCCTGAAAAGGTGGATATGTATTCACTGAGGGGAGATACATTTAAAAAATCCTCCTCCTGTGACTATGACTACAAGAACAATATATATTCCATTAAAGGCAAAATTAATGCACAGGATTTTGAAACGATAAAGTTTTCTGTTATCAAATCAAGCCGTGCGGAAGATATAATGGATATCGTGACGGCCAATATTGACAGCTTCGCCACAGTTTCAGTTGCGAAGATTGAAAGTCAGAAATCTTCTGACCAGCTGAAAAAAGAAGCATATTATCAGATTGTTGAACGCCGTAATTCTCAGTACGGCAAGGCAAAGGTTGTTACTGAAAACGGCAAAGCATTTATTAACGGCGTAGCACTTGTTAAGCTGGTGGATTTCAATAACGACGGCAATGAGGAAATGCTTATTGTTTACCGTAAGCAGGTAAAAAAGAGTGCTACCAACTATTATACAGGTGAGTATATTGTTATTGAAGAGCCTACATATTGTATGGAGGTTTATAACTGGAACGGCGCAGTTGCGAAAAAGATATTCAGCAAGGATTCCGTATCAAACCTTATGAGGGATAACGATATTAATTACGTAATGCTGCAGAATGCAAAAAACACGGTTGATATATGTATGAACTCCTATTCCTACCGCAGTGAGTATACTTATACAGCGGCTTCACGTATTTACAGATTGAATAAGGATGAAACCTTTGAATCCATATTCAATGCAAAGGTCGATTCGGAATACGGTTATAAGCAATATTATCTTGATAATGAATACACGTACCAGTCCTCTTTTGAAAATGAGGCGTACAGAGTGCCGATGTTCCTGAACGACGACGGTAAATATGATGATAAAAAATATACTGTGATTTATCTTTCGGGCGATAAGAGTGAAAAATTCAGCACAGTTATCAGTGATACCGTTAAAACAATTGAATCACTGAATAAAAATTATGTTTCAGAAGATGAATAAAAAACAGGCAGACCTCAGCTTTTATGAGGTTTGCCTGTTTTCACTTTTCGTTTTGTATTTCTTATAAATTACTGTGCATACTGCAGATACAACAGCGGTAGCTGCAAAAACGGCAATTGCCGTTTTTATATTGTTCTGTTCAAGCTGTGCACCGCAAATGGTTGAGGTCAATATGGAAGGAATTCTTGCAATTGTGGTTATGATAAAGAATTCCGTTATGTTTATTTTCAGTGACCCTGCCACATAGGTCATAATGTCCTTAGGTGTTGACGGCACAAGATAAAAGATGAGCAGGAACAGCCGTTGATTTTTCTTGTTGCTGATAATGCTCAGACTGTTTAACTGCTCCTCATTTATAAACGCGGATATGAATTTGCCGCCGAGTGTGTTTGCAAGTAATACAATTACAAGTGAGCCGATAAAGCTCCCCAGTGAGCAGAGTGCCAGGCCACCCCACGTACCGAATACATATCCTGCGGCAATTTCCAAAGGCTCGGCAGGGATGATTTTTATCACTGTCTGAAATGCACGGATGAATACAAACACCACACCGCTCAGCCCCTTGTATTCCTCAAGCCAGCTTTTAAAGCTCTGCGTGTCCGTTACAAATTCCGTCAGTGTCCTGCCGAATATCAGATAGAGTGTGATAAAAAGTGCGAGAAGAATTCCGATGCTCGCCCCATAAACAATCAATGTTTCCTTTGGCGGCTTTTTAAAATATTTCTTAAGCACCTGCATCCAGACACCTCGTTTCTTTTATCAGTATGGGTTTTGAATACATATCAAAAAAGCCTTTCAGATTTCCGCCGTAATAAGAATTCCATGGCTTCTCTTTTCCGTTGAAATGAACAATCATCGTGCACCGCTGTGCAAATTCCAATGCTTCTTCAATACTCATACTGTGCAGCAGCCTTTTGAAGCAGCGCTCATCAAGATTAATCAGATACTCGGAAAATGTTCCTATTTTTCCGTCAAATAAAATGTTTATTGCGTCCTGGTCGGCAAGGAACAGTCGCGGATAATTATATTTTATACATTTATATATCTTTTCCGCCGTAACAAATCCCCTCATTTTTTCAATGTTCATCAGCATAACGCCCGCATTGATGTAATGCTTTGATTTTGTCATAGTGAGTCTTGATTTGTTCCAAACGTTAATCAGTCCGTCAAAATGCTTTGCTCCGATAATAAGATTATCGCCGAAGTCCGCTGAGTAGAAGGAATGTAATGAATTCAGAATAACTGTGTCGGGGTCAATGTAAAGTATCCGCTCAACGGACTCCGGCAGGTAAAGAGGAGCAAAGATGCGGTAGTAGGTTTCTTTTGTTATACGGCTTTTGGTCGGAGCATTTTCAAATAAAGAATCATCAAGCTTTATCGGATATACCTCCGAATCTGAATTGCCGAGTGCGAATTTTATCTGTCTGAAATCCTGTTCAGTGAGTGAGGAGTGGGCAACATAAAGATTTATACATTCTTTTCTGTTGCTGACTGCAAGGGAACGCAGCATTGTGCACAGGGGATAAATATATCCGCTGTCAAGAGTTACCAATAAATTCATCATAGTATCACCTTTTTTCAATTTGTCCTTATTTTATTTTTTTTATCTTACAGCTTCGTGACAGCCAACCTTACATTTGTGTCACTCTTTGTCGTCTGAATCTATTAAACCCTATGAAATTAAAAACACGGAAAAGAAAAAGTAAAAATATGGTAAAGATGAAATAATAGACACTAAGCTATTTTTTTGTTCGTTGACTTTGATGTAAAAATATGGTATAATCCAAATTGTTCGAGGGAGTAATTCCACGCAGGTATTACAGAGCGTGAATTAAATCAACATCATGCTGTTACAGCTGGTTTAATTTTTAAAGAATGAGACTCGTACATAGTGGGAAAGCTATGTACGGGTTATTTTTATTTTATTGGTATATTTATTTAATAATAGGTAATATGAGGGCTTTTCCTCTTTAAATTTTTTAAATATTACATACAGTGAAAGGAGAATTCTGATGAAGGAATATTTAAAAAATGTTTCTCAGGTTTATGATGAGGTCAAATCAGGCGATAATGGTTTGTCTTCTTCGGAGGCTTCGGCAAGGCTTGAGAAAAATGGTAAAAACAAGCTGGCTGAGGGTAAAAAGGAATCACTTATCCACAGATTTTTAAAGCAGCTTGCTGATCCGATGATTATCATTCTTATTGTTGCAGCGGTTATTTCTGCTGTTACAGCTGCTGTCGGCGGTGACGGCGAGGGTTATGCCGATGTAATCATCATTATGTTTGTTGTTATCATCAACGCAGTTCTCGGCGTTTATCAGGAAAGCAAGGCTGAAAAAGCGATTGAAGCTTTGCAGGAAATTGCGGCGGCGACATCAAAGGTTATCCGTGACGGCAAGCTTACGGATATTAAATCAGAGGATCTGGTAATCGGTGATGTTGTAGTTCTAGAGGCAGGTGACAGTGTTCCGGCCGATTGCCGTATCATTTCTTCAGCATCAATGAAGATTGAAGAGGCAGCACTTACCGGCGAGTCCGTACCTGTTAATAAGCAGGTTGATGAAATTGATCCGCTGGGCAGTGATGATGTTCCGCTCGGCGACAGAAAGAATATGTGCTATATGGGCTCAAATGTCGTTTACGGTCACGGTAAAGCTGTGGTTGTTGCAACAGGTATGGATACCGAAATGGGTAAAATTGCCGATGCACTTGCAACTGCTGAGGAGGGACAGACACCGCTTCAGCTCAAGCTGAATCAGCTTTCAAAAATTCTTTCTATTTTAGTTCTCGGCATCTGTGTATTTATCTTTGCATTTGATATTATAAGAACGATTATCACAAGCGGTATCGGTGCAGTGAGCTTTGAATCCACATTGGATACATTTATGATTGCTGTTTCACTTGCGGTTGCTGCTATTCCTGAGGGCCTTGCGGCTGTTGTTACAATCGTGCTTTCGATCGGTGTAACAAAAATGAGTAAGCGTAATGCGGTTATCCGTCAGCTTACTGCCGTTGAAACACTTGGCTGTACACAGGTTATCTGTTCAGATAAAACAGGTACACTCACACAGAACAAGATGACAGTTGTTGAATATAAGGGTACTGATGAAAAGCTCCTTGCATCTGCTATGGCACTTTGCTGTGATGCTGAGCTTCAGGATGACGGCACAATCAAGGGTGAGCCTACAGAGGCTGCTCTCGTAGCTTATGCAAACAGGCTTGAAATGCCTAAGTATGATTTAGAAAAATCCTTCCCAAGAGTTATGGAAGCACCGTTTGACTCTATGAGAAAAATGATGTCCACTGTTCATCAGACGGATAACGGCTTTGTTCAGTACACAAAGGGTGCACCTGACGTTGTTCTTTCACGCTGTACCTCCTACTATGAGGACGGCAAATCCGTACCTATGACGGATGAAAAGAGACAGGAAATCACAGCGGCTAATAAGGAAATGGCCGATAAGGCACTTCGTGTTCTCTGCTGTGCTATGAGAATTTATAAGGATAAGCCTGAAAGTGAAGAGGCAGAGGCTCTTGAGCAGGAGCTTTGCTATATTGGCTTAACAGGTATGATTGACCCTGTACGTCCTGAGGTTGTGGATGCGATCAAGGAGTGCCGTGCAGCAGGTATCAGACCGATTATGATTACAGGTGACCATAAGGACACTGCTGTTGCAATTGCAAAAGATCTCGGTATTATTGAGGACGAAAGCGGTGCAATCACAGGTGCTGAGCTGAATAAGATAAGTGACGAGGACCTTATGACCGAGATTGAAAAGTATTCGGTTTATGCACGTGTTCAGCCTGAGCATAAGGTAAGAATCGTTAAGACCTGGAAAGCAAAGGGTAAAATCACCGCAATGACTGGTGACGGTGTTAACGACGCTCCGTCTATTAAGAATGCCGATATCGGTGTCGGTATGGGTATTACAGGTACTGACGTAACAAAGAATGTTGCTGATATGGTGCTTGCTGATGATAACTTTGCAACAATCGTTTCTGCTGTTGAAGAGGGCAGAAGAATTTATGATAACATCAGAAATTCCATTCAGTTCCTGCTTTCCTCAAACCTTTCAGAGGTAGTCTCAATCTTCATCGCAACGCTTATGGGCTTCACCATTTTCGAGCCGGTTCATCTTCTCTGGATTAACCTGATTACAGACTGCTTCCCTGCACTTGCACTTGGCATGGAAAAGGGTGAGCGTGACATTATGAAACGTAATCCTCGTAATTCAAAGGATGGTATTTTCGCAGGCGGTATGGGATTTGACGTTGTTTATCAGGGCTTAATGGTAACACTTGTTACTCTCCTTGCTTATTTCTTCGGTACAAATCAGCTTGGTGTAACTCTGGCTCACGGCACACCTGAGGTTGTTCATCAGAATGGTATGACAATGGCATTCTTAACCCTTGCTATGGCTGAGATTTTCCATTCTTTCAATATGCGTTCACGCCGTCAGTCAATCGCAAAAATGGGCAGCATCAACTGGTATCTTGTGGGCGCAATGGTATTAAGCCTTGTGCTTTCAACTGCAGTTATCTATATCCCATTCCTCGCAGAAGCATTTGACTTTGCACACATCAGCTTGATCGAATACGGTATTTCACTTGCACTTGCTGTCTGCGTAATTCCGATTGTTGAGATTGTAAAAGCAATTCAGAGAGCACTGAAAAAATAATTTCTTAATTAAAAGGACAGTATTATGTCACTGTTAAAAACAAACTATACAATTGAAGTTGATAAAAGTGTCAGTGATTCCAAAGCTTTGTTTGAAACTTATTTCAAGGATATGACGAAGAATGGATATTCAAAAAGTACGGTTATTCTGAATCCGAGCTATGGCAGAAAAAAGTTTTCAGGCACGATGAATGGTGATGGCGTTTATAACGCAAGACTGATTGCCTCGCAGGAGACGGATGAAATTTATCGTTCCTCTCCTGTAAATAAAATTCGTTTTTCCGGAAACGACAGCCACACGACGGTAAATGTTTCTGTTGAAACGGCTAAATATATTGCAATTTTTGCGGTGATGTTTCTTGTTTCCTTGATTGTCTTTTGCGTGATAACGATGTATGCAGTGACAAACGGTTATTCTCTTTTGATTCCGATAGCAGCCCTTGTTGTGCTGACTGTATTGAGCTGTATTCCGCTGTTCGTAGCAAAACACCACGTGAATGAAGCGAAATGTGAACTGATTTATATCTTAAAATATTCGGATAAAAAATAGTAAAAACGACCTGACTTTTGGCGGGTTGTTCTACAGACTAAAAGCACCTCGATGAAGAGGTGCTTTTTTTATAAGAATTATTATTTTGCAAGGGGGAGTTTTGCTTTAGCTTTGAACAGGTCGCCGTCAATTATAATCTCAAGGTCGCCGTTCTGTGCCTTGCAGAGCTCCTTTGCAATGGAAAGTCCGAGTCCGTTGCCCTCCTGATTACGTGACTTGTCACCGCGTACAAAGCGTTCTGTCAGCTCATCAGGTGATATGTCGAGAGGCTGAGCGGAAACATTTTTGATTTCAAATATTCCCATTCCTCTTTCCTCATAAACATTCACATAAACACGTGAGGCTTTTGCACTGTACTTTCTTGCATTTGAAAGAAGATTTTCGATAACTCTGAAGGACTTTGGTCCGTCCGCAAAGATTACGGAAGGATTATTGTTTTCCTTGACAATCAGCTCAAGCCCTGCCTTTTCAAAATCAGGCTGTGCGTCAACCGTTGCCTGCAGGCACAGTTCATAGAGATTCAGATTTGAGCGGTTAACCGTGATGTTTCCGGATGTAACCTTTGAAGCCTCAATCAGATCTTCAATCAGTCTTTTCAGCTTAGCCCCCCTTGATTCAAGAACCTTGATGTATTCCTGTGCCTTTTCGTCCTGTATGTCACATTTTGAAAGCAGGTCAACATATGTGATAATGGAGGTAAGCGGTGTTTTCAGATCGTGTGAAACGTTGGTGATAAGCTCTGTTTTAAGTCTCTCATCCTTGACTGCCTTTGCTACTGCGTTCTGCAGCTGGGCATTGGTATATCTCATTGCCTCTGCAAGGGTTCTCAGTGATTTCGGCAGCTTGTTGAAATCAAGGGTAATGTCCTCGTGATTTGCAGCCGCAGTAATGATCATATCAAGCTTTCTGATATAATCAAGGAACTTGATAAATAGGTAAATGTTTACACCCAAATCTGCTAAGGTGAGAATTGCGGCAATCATTATAGGGAAAAGCTCATACCAATCAGATGCCCAAATATATACCAGTGTAAGCGGTATTAGGGCAAGCAGATTGCATACAACATATAAAACGGCAATCAGTATCACGTTGCGTGCAAATTTCTTCGGTGCATAGGTTAAAACATTGAAGAGCTTTTTGAAACGTCCGCCTGTTCTTTTACAGGACTTACCTATAGCCTTTACTATTTTAATATCAAGCTGAATTATCGCTTTAATTATTTTTACGTCAAGCTGAATGAGTTTTTTGATAATTATAAATAGCAGTCTAAAGATGTGATAGGTAAGAAAGCCCTTATAAAATTTCTTTTCAGAGTGGGCATACCTTGCAACGGATGCACAGAATTCAAAGGTCAGCAGCCATATTGCTAGTGCATATATCTGAATCACCGAGAATAATAAATCCGAGAATACGCCTTGATACATTTCTTCCATTGCAAACATCACCAGGCATGATGCACCTACGCCAAGAGCAACAGAAATTCCCAAGTGAATTTCAAACGGAATATAGTCGATAAATGCTAATTTTGCATATGCATCCTCATCCTTTCTGCCTGCAACAAGGAAATATCTGAAAGCGGCAACAAAGGAGATTATCATCAGCAATACAGCGAAAATAGCATAAAGAACAAAATTTTTCTGATACTTGATTGCAGTGCTTTCAAATTCCTTGATGCCTACATAGGAATCGTAATTTTCAACATAATCAATGATGTTGTTGATATTCAGAAAATCCTTTGTAGTGTAAGTGCTCTCCTCAGGGATATCAAGATACGCATACATTTTTACCTGTTTTGTGTATTTATTACTTGATAATTGATTTTGTATTGAATCCAATACATTTTGGCTTAAGCCGTGTGATTTCACCTGGCCTGCATTGAATACATAATAGATATCGTGGGCATAAACCTCCTTTTCATTGAACGTTTTAATGTTGCTGAGTACAGTTGATTGGTATTCAACACGATATTGAAAGCTGGTTGCATGAGGATGAAAACTGTAAAATTGATCTAAAATTGTATTTTCTGACTGCTGAAGGAACTCATCATACAAAGGATTTAATTTTTCTTTGATTTCCTTTTCATCCGACAACGGCATTCCGTTACTGGAGACTAAGCTTTCTGCCGTTACACTAAAGTCAAAGCTGTTATAAACGGATTTGACATTATATGCATAGGTGTATTCCAAAAGACTATAATCATCAATAACATCTTCCGACAAATGGGCGAAGTTTCTGTTATAATCAGTTATATATTGTTTGTATATGTCGTCAATCGCTGTCTTTCTGTGACGTTCCATATCCTTTCTGTGTTCCTGTATAATGGCATCTTCCGTAACAGAATTCACTCGTGTTACTACGTTGATTACGAATTCATTTTGAAACGGCTGACTTTCCGTAAAGTTTGTAACCTTTTCACCGCTGCAGTATTCAAGGGTAAAATACAGATTTATACCCATACTGACAGAGCCGAGCAGTGTCACCGCACAAATCAGAATACAGAGTATTTTTTTGAGTGATGAATATTTAAACTTTTTCACATTTATATCCAAGACCATACACCACCTTTAAGTATTTCGGATCTTTTGGATTGATTTCAACCTTTTCACGGAGATTACGGATATGTACAGTTACTGTTTTTTCGCTTGTGTAGGATGGCTCGTTCCATACCGCCTCATAAATCTGGGAGGAGGACAGCACCCTCCCCATATTGCGCATAAGATATTCAAGTATCTTGTATTCAATGGGGGTGAGCTTTGCCTCATCACCGTCAACGGTCACCTGCTTTGTATCGGTATCAAGAACAATTCCGCCTGTTATAAGCTGGCTTTCCTTGATTTCCATACTGCCAAGTGAAACATAGCGCCTTATCTGTGACTTAACTCTTGCCACAAGCTCCAGCGGATTAAACGGCTTTGTAACATAATCATCCGCACCGAAGCCGAGACCTGTTATCTTGTCAGTGTCCTCACTCTTTGCAGAAAGAAGAATAATGGGGAAATTAAATTTCTCTCTGATTTTCAATGTGGTTTTCAGTCCGTCAAGCTGTGGCATCATAATATCAAGCACAACGCAGTGGATTGTGTTATCCTGTATTTTCTGCAGTGCCTCAATACCGTTTGACGCAGTCAAAACCTTGTAGCCCTCGTTGTCAAGATAAATTCGCAGTGACTCTAAAATGGCATCATCATCGTCACAAACTAATACTGTTTTCATTTTCTTGTTCATTTCAATCAATCCTTTATCCGTTATATGTATTAAATCACTTTATTTCCAAAACAAATCCAAGAAAAAGTTAAGAAGTGGTAAAGATAATACCCTCCCTGTTCAGAGAGGGTATTATTGGGTAAAGTTATATTTCTATACCCAACTCTTCAATTTTATCCCTTACCTTAAGCCAATCGCCGAAAGCGGCCTCTTTGTTGTTGGGGTTTCTTAAAATTGCAGCAGGGTGATATGTGCCCATAAACAATGTGCCGTTTTTATCAATGAATTCACCGTGCTGCTTTGTAACACGGAAATCCTTGTCAATCAGCCTTTGCGCAGAAATTCTGCCGACACATATAACAATTTTCGGCTTGATGATTTTAAACTGCTCCCTCAGCCATTTGATGCACTGCTCCTGCTCCTCCGGCTTAGGGTCACGGTTTTTAGGCGGACGGCATTTCACCATATTGGCTATATATACATTCTTATGCCTTGAAAGGTCAACGCTTTCGAGGAATTTGTCAAGGAGCTGACCGGATCTGCCTACAAACGGCTGACCCTGTAAATCCTCGTTTTCACCGGGACCCTCGCCGATAAGCATAATGTCCGCATCCTTTTTGCCCATACCGAAAACAAGGTTTGTCCTGCCCTCGCACAGCTCACAATTTGTACAGTTTTGACATTTTATTTCAAGCTCGTCTAAAGTCATTTTCATCACCTACATTATATATTGAAATAATTATATCAAATTTACTGTTGAAAAACAATGTAAATAGGTATAAAATATTCAGGAAAAGATTTTAATTAATTTTACTTAAGGAGATAATTATGGAAAATCAGGTTTTAGTTGAAATTTCAGCAAGACACGTTCACGTTTCACAGGAGGACCTTGAAACATTGTTCGGCAAGGGCTATGAGCTCACAGTAAAAAAGGAGCTTTCACAGCCGGGCCAGTTCGCTTGTGAAGAGAGAGTTAAGGTAATCGGCACAAAGGGCGAGTTCCCTGCAGTATCCATTCTCGGTCCTTGCAGAAAAGATACTCAGGTTGAGCTTTCACTTACCGATGCACGTTCAATCGGTGTTGCAGCTCCTGTAAGAGAGAGCGGTGACATTGAGGGATCAGGCGTATGCAAGCTCGTTGGTCCTGCAGGTGAGGTTGAACTCACAAAGGGTGTGATCGCTGCTAAGAGACATATCCACGCAACAACAGCTGATGCTGAAAAAATGGGTCTTACAAACGGCGAAATCGTATCAGTTGAAATTCCTACATCAAACGGCAGAAACCTTACCTTCGGTGATGTTGTTGTAAGAGTTTCCGATTCCTATGCACTTGCAATGCACATTGATACTGATGAGGCAAATGCAGCAGGTATGGCACCAAATACAATGGGCACAGTTATTAAATAAGTAAACTTATCAATCAACAAGGCACCTTCATTGCGAAGGTGCCTTTTATTCATTAAATATAAAATCTGTTCTCACTCCACTTCTGAGGATTGACTTCAATGTACTGCCATATTTCGTTATAATCCTGTTCATTGCGTATGATGTGGTGTAGAATAGTTTTTGCCGGATAGATCTGCCGATTTGTTTGGCTGAGATTTCCCAATGATATCATTGACGCGGTTGAAAATATGATTGTAGGCAAAGACTGCACCTTTACTACTTTTGTTGTGGAGGCGGTTCGCATTGCTCTGGATGATATCAAGGATGAATAAATAAGATAAAGAAAACGCACTTGATAAGCAAGTGCGTTCTTTGTTTTCTATTTTATATGTATTCAGTCAATGCCGTTGGCGGTTTTACTGTGATATTTTTTGGTAACATTTTTCAGGCTGCATAGCATAGACTGTGAGCCGTCGTCCTGATTGATTACCTTTCGTCTGTCCTCAACGACTAAGAAATTACCCTTGCCTGTACGGATGGAATAGTTTGTAATGATTTCCTTTTTACCTCCTTCAAGCTGTTTCTTGATGTTTGCAGTGACGTATTTGATTTCGCGTTCCTGCATAAAGTCAGAAAGTCTGCCCTCGTGCTCATCAAACAATACTGTGCGCGACCAGCCTAAGAATTTGATGAAATCCTCACTTACAATCTGAAGGGTAAGCGGGTTATCGGTATCCGTTGAGAATACGGCATTCGGAAGATTTTTAAAAACCTCCACAAGATTATCATACATCTTATCCGCCTTTTCCTCCGCCTCCTTAACCTTTGTGACATCGGTCAGCATTGCGTGGAAAATCGGATTGTCGTTTTCGTCGTAGCTCTGGATTGCCGCATTGACCTTGCACCATTTATATTCGTCCTTGTGTACGATTGTGCGAAATTCAATATCCATAGGCTCATCCGTTGCCATTGTTTTTCCGATTGCCTGGTAAACAAGACTCCTGTCCTCAGGGTGAATCAGCTCGTCAAGCCTGTAATCCTGTTTTACATATCGACTTTTTGATGTACCGAAAAGACGGCAGCCGCCCTCGTTGAGATACTGCACAACGATGTGCATATCATCTGTAACCTTGAAAAGGCATACACCGCCTGTTACAAGGTCAATGAGATAATTCATTTCTCTTGCTTTTTCTCTGAGTGCCTCCTGCTTTTGCAGTGATTTTGAAACGTCTGCAAGTGTGAGACGGCAGAGGGTTGATTCCTCAAAATTCTGCCCTGTGCAGTGGATAAGCACCTCATTTTCATTTTTATCTATAAACTCTGCGTCAAAATATACATATGGCGAATTCTTTTTACAGAGGGATTTCATTATATTTTCACGGTAAGCAGGCTTGATTATATCGTGGAGAAACAGCTTTCCCTGTTTTATCTTAGATGGGTGAACACCTGCAAACTCGGAAAAATGGCTGTCGGAATCCACAACCTTCAAATTATCAGCCTTGTCAACGATAAGATTCATAAGTTCAACATCGTAAAAATCCTCTTCAAGAATTTCTGTCATTGCGCCACCCCTTTCATAAAAGATATATGCCATACCAATTGATAATTATATCACAAAAAATGAAGAGAGTGAATAGATTATGTGAATAAATGGTTAAAAATTTCTGGTAAAAATAGTTGAAAAAAGTATAAATTTACTATATGCAATTTGATTATTTTATGATAGAATATATACCGTATAATTATATCTGTAATTAATTAAGTTAATTAAGGAGAAAATAAATGGCAAAGGTTTATCGTGTATTTGTTGAAAAGAAGAAGGGCAACGACATTGAAGCAGGTCAGACACTGGCTGACCTCAGAGAAAATGTCGGCATAACGGCTTTGGAGGATTTGAGAATCATCAACCGTTATGATGCGCAGGGCTTGAGTGAGGAGGAGTTTAAAACCGCTGTAGGTACAATTCTTTCCGAGCCTAACCTTGATAATGTTTATTATGAGTTATCCATTCCGGAGGACTGGAGATATTTTGCTACAGAATATCTTCCCGGTCAGTATGATCAAAGAGCAGACTCAGCTGCACAGTGTATCCAGCTTTTAACAGCAGGTGAAAGACCTGACATCTTATCGGCTAAGGTGATTGCAGTCAAGGGTGATATTACTGACGAGGAATTTGAAAAGATAAAGTCTTATATTATCAATCCTGTTGAGTCACGTGTTGCATCGCTTGATTTACCGGAAACATTGGATATTAAATCAGATGTTCCTGCTGATATTGTACGTATCAACGGCTTTATTGAAAAGAACGATGATGAAATTGCAGAGTATCACGCAGCAATGGGCTTTGCAATGAGCGTGGCTGATTTATGCTGGGTAAGGGATTATTTTAAGAATGATGAAAACCGTGACCCAAGTCTTACTGAGCTTAAGGTTATTGATACATATTGGTCAGACCACTGCCGTCACACCACTTTCGCAACAGAGCTTGATGAAATCAAAATTAACGAAAGCAAGTACAGCAAGGCAATCAATGATGCTCTTGAAAAATATTTTGAAATCCGCAAAGAGGTTTACGGCGACAGAAAAGATAAGATTGTCTGCCTTATGGATATGGCTTGCATCGGTACAAAGGTGCTGAAGAAGAGAGGCTATGTTGACAATCTTGATGAGAGTGAGGAAATCAATGCCTGCTCAATCCAGGTGCCTGTTGTTATTGACGGCAAGGAGGAGCAGTGGCTTGTTCAGTTCAAGAATGAAACCCACAATCATCCGACTGAGATTGAGCCTTTCGGCGGTGCAGCAACCTGTCTCGGCGGCGCTATCCGTGATCCGCTTTCAGGCAGAGCATATGTTTATCAGGCAATGCGTGTAACAGGCTCAGGTGATCCGACAACTCCGTTTGAGGAAACACTTGACGCAAAGCTTCCGCAGAGCAAAATTACAACAGGTGCAGCAGCAGGTTATTCAAGCTATGGTAACCAGATTGGTCTTGCAACAGGTCAGGTAACAGAGCTTTATGATGACGGCTATGTTGCAAAGAGAATGGAAATCGGTGCAGTAATCGGTGCGTCACCAAAGGATAATGTTAAGCGTGAATGTCCGCAGGACGGTGATATTATCGTTCTTCTCGGCGGACGTACAGGACGTGACGGCTGCGGCGGTGCAACAGGCTCATCAAAGGCACACAACTCCTCTTCCATTGAGACCTGCGGTGCTGAGGTGCAGAAGGGTAATCCTCCTACAGAGCGTAAAATTCAGCGTCTGTTCAGAAAGGCTGAGGTTGCTAAGATGATTAAGCGCTGCAACGATTTCGGCGCAGGCGGTGTATCCGTTGCAATCGGTGAGCTTGCAGACGGACTGAAGATTGATCTTGATAAGGTTCCTAAGAAATATGACGGTCTTGACGGAACTGAGCTTGCTATTTCAGAATCACAGGAAAGAATGGCAGTTGTTCTTGATAAGGCAGATGTTGAAAAGTTCATTCAGCTTTCAAATGAAGAGAACCTGGAGGCTACGCCTGTTGCAGTTGTAACTGCTGACAACAGACTTGAAATGACATGGAGAGGCGATAAGATTGTAAGCCTCAGCCGTGATTTCTTGAATACAAACGGTGTTACCCAGCACGCAAAGGCTGAGATTGATGCCGTTGACGATACAAAGGATTATACAAAGCAGGTGCCTGAATGTCTTGCAGAGCTTGACAACGCACAGGCACTTAAGGCAAACCTTTCACGTCTTGAGGTTTGCTCACAGAAGGGTCTTGTTGAACGCTTTGACTCATCAATCGGTGCAGCAACTGTTCTTATGCCGTACGCAGGTAAATATCAGTTAACACCTGAGGAAGCAATGGTTGCAAAAATTCCTCTCCTTGAGGGTGAAACCGATACCACAACGGTTATGGCATACGGCTTTATTCCAAAGCTTTCACGCTGGTCACCATTCCATTCTGCAGCATATGCTGTATCAGAATCACTGGCAAAGCTTGCCGTTGTAGGCTGTGACCCATCAAAGGCAAGACTTACCTTCCAGGAATATTTTGAAAGACTTAACGATGTACCTTCACGCTGGGGCAAGCCGACTGCGGCTCTTCTCGGTGCACTTATGGCGCAGGTTGGATACAAATGTCCGTCAATCGGCGGTAAGGACTCCATGAGCGGCTCTTTCAATGAGCTTGATGTTCCGCCTACTCTCGTTTCCTTTGCAGTAGGTATGAGCGAGGCATCAAAGACTGTTTCATCCCAGTTCAAGAGAACAGGCTCAGCCGTTAAGTTGCTGCCTCTCCCTGTTGATGAAAGCACCGGTTTACCTGACTTTGAAAAGGCTATGGAGCTTATGGTCAGGGTTTATGAGGGTGTAAGAAACGGTTCCATCCTTTCAGCGTCCGTTGTTAAGGAGGGCGGTGCGGCTGCTTGTATCTGTAAGATGGCATTCGGCAACAAGTACGGCTTTACCTTTGCACAGAAGCTTGATAAGGAAACCCTGTTCGCAGCTAAGGATGCTTCCTTCGTTGTTGAGCTTGCAGATGAAGATGCATTTGACGGCATCACCCTCGGTACTGTAAATGATAACGGAATATTCATTATTGACGGCGTTGTTCAGACAGTTGATGAGCTTATCGACGCTTGGACAGGCAAACTTGAAAAGGTATTTGCTACCGATTCAGGCAAGAAGGCAAATATGCCTTATGATGTTCCGCTTTATAAAGAGCGTTCAATCTTCGTTGCGAAAAACAAGGTTGCAAAGCCAAAGGTATTTATCCCTGCTTTTCCGGGCACAAACTGTGAGATTGATACTGCAAGAGCCTTTGAAAAGGCAGGTGCTGAGGCATCCATCCTTGTTGTAAATAACCTTTCCTCATCCGCTATCAATGAAACAATTGATAAGATGGTTAAGGAAATTGAGACATCACAGATTATTATGCTGCCGGGCGGATTCAGCGGTGGTGACGAGCCTGAGGGATCAGGTAAGTTCATTGCGACAACCTTCAGAAATCCAAAGGTTAAGGAGGCTGTAACGAAGCTTCTTAACTGTCGTGACGGTTTGATGCTCGGTATCTGCAACGGCTTCCAGGCACTGATCAAGCTTGGTCTTGTTCCTTACGGTGAAATCCGTGAAATCAAGGACACTGACCCTACACTCACTTTCAATACAATCGGCAGACATATTTCATCAATGGCATACACAAGAGTATCAAGTGTTAAATCCCCTTGGTTCAGCAGTGTGAATGCAGGTGATGTATTTGCAGTTCCAATCAGTCACGGTGAAGGCAGATTCGTTGCAAATGATGATGTTATGAAAAAACTTATTGAAAACGGTCAGGTAGCTACGCAGTATGTAAATCTTGAGGGCACACCTGTAAGCGATATGCCGTTTAATCCGAACGGCTCTGTATGTGCGGTTGAGGGTATCACCTCACCTGACGGCAGAGTTCTCGGTAAAATGGGTCACTGCGAGCGTAAGGGCGACGACCTTTATGCAAATGTCCCGTTTGAAAAGGATATGAAGATATTTGAGAGCGGTGTGAACTACTTTAAATAAGTAATCGCATAAGGATTACAAATTTTTCTGCTAACGCAGAGTTGTACCATTCTTTTGTGTCGCAAAAGAACGGTACCAAGAAAACGACTCAGGGGGAAGGTATGCACCTATTCCCCCTAAGAACCCCCTCTGTTGCGTCGGCGTGCGCACTTATACGCACATCGCCGAGAGGACATTATTCAAACTTGGAGGAATTATTTTGAAATACGTTGTAGTATTATATGATGGAATGGCTGACTATCCTGTACCTGCACTTGACGGAAAAACACCTATGATGTGTGCAAAAAAGCCGAATATGGATATGCTTGCATCAAAGGCTGAGGTTGGTCTCATCAGAACAGTTGCTGAAGGCTTAAAGCCGGGAAGTGATGTTGCCAATATGAGTGTTATGGGCTTTGACCCAATGAAGTATTACACAGGCAGAAGTCCGCTGGAGGCTGCGTCAATCGGCATTGATATGAAGCCGACAGATGTTTCACTCAGAACAAATCTTGTGACTCTTTCAGAGGACGATTTGCCTTATGAGGAAAAAACAATTGAGGATTACTGCGCTGATGATATTTCAACGGAAGAGGCAGAAATTCTTATTAAGTTTATCGATGAAAAGCTGGGAACAGATGAACTCAAATTCTATCCCGGTGTATCCTACCGCCACTGCCTTATCTGGGATAACGGCACAACCGATCTCGGTAAAATGACACCGCCTCACGATATCACAGGCAAGGTAATCACCGAGCATCTTTCAACAGCTGAAAACGCTCAGCCGCTTATTGAGCTGATGAAAAAATCATATGATTTGCTTAAGGATCACCCTGTGAATATCGCAAGAAAGGAAGCAGGCAAAAGACCTGCCAACTCAATCTGGCTTTGGGGTGAGGGCAAGCGTCCTGCACTTTCACCATTTGAAGAAATCTATGGCATCAAGGGTGCTGTTGTATCAGCTGTTGACCTTATCAAGGGTATCGGCGGTTGTGCGAAAATGGAGGTTGCTGAGGTTGAGGGTGCAACCGGATATATTGACACCAATTTTGAGGGCAAGGCAAACGCGGCTCTTGATTTGCTTGAAAGAAATGATTTGGTGTACATTCACTTTGAAGCACCTGATGAATGCGGTCACAGAAATGAACCTGAAAACAAGGTGCGTGCCATTGAGATGATTGACGAGAGAGTCCTTCCGATTCTCTTCAAGGGACTCGAAAAGTTTGATGATTATAAGATCATGATTCTCCCTGATCATCCGACACCGATTGTGACACGTACACACGCAAGTGACCCTGTTCCTTATCTGATTTATCATAAGAATAATGAGATTAGCGGAGTTGATACGATTAATGAGGAAACCGCTAAGGCAACAGGTAATTTTGTTGAGCATGGTCCAAGTATAATGAAGCATTTTCTTAATGATTAAATTATTGTTTAATGTAGGGGAGGGTCTCAGCCCTCCTAATATGAAGTGGGCAGGCGTGGAAACCTGCCCCTACAAATCAATAGGAACACTATTGAAATATTGTAGGGTGAGGGCTTGCTCTCACCGTAATATCTAATTTACATTCGGCAGGAGACAAGCCCCTGCCCTACGGAATAACAGATACATTATTGATAGACTAAACAATAATTTAACTATTCTATATCAAGGAGGAAAACCAATGAACATTAATTCAATTTGTGTACAGGGTGGCTATGAGCCGAAAAACGGCGAGCCGAGAGTAATCCCTATTGTACAGAGCACAACATATAAATATGATTCAAGCGAGGAAATGGGTGATTTGTTTGACCTTAAGGCGTCAGGCTATTTCTACTCTCGTTTGCAGAATCCTACCTGTGATTATGCAGCACAGAAAATAGCTATGCTGGAGGGCGGTGTGGCAGGTATGCTCACGTCATCGGGTCAGGCAGCAAACTTTTATGCTGTTTTCAATATTGCTCAGGCAGGCGACCATATTGTTTCATCATCCGCAATTTACGGCGGAACATTCAATCTGTTCAATGTAACAATGAGAAAACTCGGTATTGACTTTACTTTTGTAAGTCCTCAGGCGAGTGAGGAGGAAATTCAGGCTGCATTCAAGCCGAATACAAAGGCTGTGTTCGGTGAAACGATTTCCAATCCGAGCCTTGATATTCTTGATATTGAAAGATTTGCTAAGGTTGCACACGCAAACGGTGTGCCGCTTATTATTGACAATACCTTTGCAACACCGATTAACTGCCGTCCGTTTGAATTCGGATGCGATATCGTTACCCATTCCACAACAAAATATATGGAGGGTCACGCATCCACAATCGGCGGTGCTATTGTGGACAGCGGTAATTTTGACTGGACACAGAATGATAAATTCCCGGGTCTCACAACACCTGATGACAGCTATCACGGTATTACTTATACCGATACCTTCGGCAAGGGCGCTTATATCACAAAGGCTACAGTTCAGCTTATGCGTGATTTAGGCTCAATCCCTGCTCCGCAGAATGCATTTTTACTTAACGTAGGACTTGAAACGCTTCATCTCAGGGTTGAAAGACATTGTGAAAATGCCAAAAAGGTTGCAGAGTATCTGAAGAATAATGATAAGATTAACTGGGTAAAATGTGCAATGCTTGCCGACGATGAGCAGTATGCACTGGCTCAGAAATATATGCCAAATGGAACCTGCGGTGTAGTTTCATTCGGAATCAAGGGCGGCAGAGAGGCTGCCACCGTGTTTATGGATTCATTAAAGCTTGCTGCAATTGTTACGCACGTTGCAGATGCACGTACCTGCTGTCTGCATCCTGCATCAACAACCCATCGTCAGCTCACCGATGAGCAGCTTGAGGAATGCGGCGTAAGTCCTGACCTTGTGCGTTTCAGTGTTGGTATCGAGGATGCTGACGATATTATTGCCGATATTCAGCAGGCACTTGATAAAATATGAGTGAAGCACATACACATCAGCACAAGCATAACCACGACCATAAACACACGAAGGAAGTATCAAACCGCCTTGCACGTGCAATCGGACATCTGCAAAAGGTAAAACGGATGGTTGATGATGGCGAGGATTGCTCTGAGGTGCTCGTTCAGCTTGCAGCAGTTAAATCAGCAATTAACAATACAGGAAAGCTGATACTGAAGGATCACCTTGAGCACTGTATTGTTCACGCTGTTGAGGACGGCGATGACGAAATGCTTGATGAGCTGAATAACGCAATTGATAAATTTATGAAATAAAAAGAGACGCTATCTGATTTTACAGATAGCGTCTTTTTCGTTATTTAAGTATTTTTTCGTCCGGAAATATGATTTCACTTCGGTCTGTGTCAGGATAATATCTGTATTCCACTTTGTTTTCATCAATCAGCTTGAAATATGTGGAAACATCATAAGTGTTCTGCGGAATCTCATAGTTTGAGGTTATACGAAAACGTTTCTCAGCGGATTCGTCCGCATCTTTTTCAATTCTGATCTTTTCACTGTGATCAACTTTTCCTGCTCTTTCCGTTACAAGATAGGCTTCTGTAATTTGAATTGGAACATTTTCATAGATTTCAAAGGAGATATCGGTTGGATTTTTATGTCCCTGATCTGAAAATTCATCAAAGATATAATTGCTTTCAAAAAGGATAAAGTAACCCGGATTGAAAGCCTCAAGCATTTCCTCTTTGGTAATCGTTTCACCGTCGTCGATATAAACGTATCCGCTTTCAACAGCCGTTACATCAATCTGAGCAGCTGCGTTGAACACTCCGTTTTTCTCTGTAAAATCAATCCGCTGGGTTGAGCCGTCCTGCTTGTTGATTGAAAGATAAACGGATGAATTTTTAGGATATTTGCTTGGTGAATATTTGAATTCTGTGTCAATCAGATATGGTTTTTCGCTGTTGGCACTTACAAAATTATATTCAAACTCATAATTATCATCATCCGGATAATTCTGCTGGGCGTTGCTCTGTTCGTTTAGTGTGTTTATCAGACTCTGCAGATTGTTGATTTTACTGTCCAGATTATTTGAAAGCAGAATCAAACCGAAAATCACACAGACGATTGCTATGGATAATATAAGCGCAATTGTTTTTAATGCCTTATGATTGGCTATATTCTGCTCGTACTGATTCTGATACGCAATGGAAAAAAGCTGCTCGGTATAACGCTTCTGATATTCTGTATTATAATTATTTTCATTATTATTAGACGAAGACTCTTTTTCCTTATCATCATTTTCAATTTCTATTCCGAGAAGTGTATCCATTGATACGCTGAAAAAATCAGCAATTTCCGTAAGCTTTTTTAAGTCAGGCATTGCCGCACCATTCTCCCACTTTGAAATCGTCTGGCGTGTTACATTTAATTTCTCTGCAAGATACTCCTGTGAGTAGTCCTTTTCTCTTCTCAGATTTCTTATATTCTCATTGAATTTCATAAAATCACCCCTGCTGATAAATTAATAATATCAAATACGGTGTTAAATAGCAATCGAATATCGGTTTTCATAATGTAAACTTAAGGTTGCATTTGTTTTGAATGAAAAAATAATTTAATAAATAACGAACATTTTTTATTAAAACGTCATATTTTGCAGATCCTTTGGTTATAATGGACAAACATATTCAATAAAGTTTGGTAATTATAACTAAAGTCGAAATATTGCAATTGTTTTTCAAAAAGTATATAATTTATATACAAATAGTTTACTAAAATAGGATAGTTATATTTGTATATGGGAATATGAAAGGAATTTATTATGGGACGAGTAACGGTGAAAAAAAGGATTATAAGCATAATCCTGGCAGTTCTTATGGCGTTCACAGGTGTATTGCCTGCAGCTACAGCTTTTGCTGAGGAAGACGGAAAGTTGGAAGATTGGGGTCTTACACTTTTCTATAAGGACACGGATACATCTGTGCCTAAATTTCAGGAAGACGGCGTTACCAAGTATATTGAATATATGACGGAGGGTGATGAGCTTAAACTTACCTATAAGTTCATTGATAACGAAATGCCTGATAACAGCTATATTAAATGGTATAGTGAAACACCGACTCTTGTTGATGTTACACAGGAGGGTGTTGTTAAGGCATTTGACTCTTCAAAGGGTGCTGTAATACATACATGGATTGATAATGAGGTTAAAACCATTCCTCTTGTCGGCAGTATCATGGCAACCGTTATTGAAAAAGCACTTTTCAATGAATATGTCAATGTTGATACAATGGATACGGAGGAAATTGTCAAAATTGTTGAGGATCTCTTCGGCTCTGATTCTCCTCTTGCAAAGTGGGTTGATTCGTATAAAGGTGAGCTTATAGACTCTCTCAGATATTATCTTGATAATATAAATTCCAATATTCATGTTTCGCTTTATAATGCTGACGGAACGCTTCTTGATGATGATTTTGTTCAGATTTGTGTAAATAAAAATGAAGAATGGTACGCAAACTTTTTGCCAAACGGTACCCATATTACAAATAAATCCCAGATAAATACAACGGTGGCAGTTGGCTCTAAGGTTCAGCTCAGTGCAGTTACTACGCCTGTAAGACTTAAATACGGTGTTGTTTATTCTGTTAAAAGCTCCTCAATTTTTGATAAGGGAAAGGTTGTCGCTACTGTTGACGACAGCGGTCTTGTCACCTTTAAGAATACCGGTACAGTAACGGTTATGGTATCGCCTGATACCGAACAGATTATTCAGGGTATTCTTGAGCTGGTAAATTATATTTATAAGCTGGAAAATACCGGCACAATCAATACAGATAAGGTTGCTGAAATACTTATTAAATATATCGGACTTGATATCAACAGAAATGTTCTCAGGGCTATTCTTGATGTATGCTTTGCGATAAAGGATATCGCAGGGGATGTTGCAGATCCGGTTCAGCTTACGGCAACCGCTGTTGAAATTATAGGCAATCTTGTTCTTCAGTTTGTTTATAATGATACCATCACTTTCAATGTTGTTGAAGCACAGCCGATTACAGATTTTTCAATTGAAGGACCGGCCAATGTAACGGAAGGCTCACAGATTCAGCTTTCTATCACAAATGTCCAGCCTGAGGTGGGTGATACAAGTGATATCACTTGGACATCATCTGATCCTTCTATTGCAAGCGTTGATCCTGAAACCGGTGTTATTACCGGACGAGATGCAGGCGGTGCGTTGGGCGCTCTTTCAAAGCAGTCCTGTACAATCTATGCGACCTCTGCTGCGAATAATGTTACAAAACCATACACAATAACTGTAACAGGCGGTAAAATGGGTCAATACCTTTCAGATGTGGAAATTCAGGGTGAAAATTATCTTGAAATGGGAGAAGAAACGGATTATACATATACCGTTTATCCTAAGCGCGTTGCCGAGTCCGATATATTGACTGTTACTTGGGGTATTCAGAGCGGAACAGATGAAGAGGGCAATCCTGTATATATCTGGGCAGACAGCGAAAATCCGGCAACGGACGGAATCGGAACGATTGACTCCAAAGGACATTATGTGGTTAATGACGGAGGTAAATGTACTATTGCTGTAAAAGCCGTAACAGGATATCCGCTGACCAGTGACAGATTTTATGAGATTTCATCCTTTATCGGAACGTATGAGGTAACAAACGGTATACCGATTGAGAATATTCAAATTACAGTCGATAAAGCTTTAGGAGACTTTACCGGTCTAAAGGGTGATCCGAAGGTTGTTACCATTGAGGGCAAGGAATATACCTATGCAACGATTGAGGCTCCGACAAGATACGGAGGCTCAGGTGCACAGCTTTCAGCGTCGGTTTATCCTGAGAATGCGTCAAATCAGGAATTAAAGTGGGTTGTTGACGGAAGCAATCTTTCAAAGGATCCTTCAAACGGTACACATACTTTGGCTGTAACAAGAAATGTTACCGATCCAAAAGCATTTACTTTCAATGTTTATGCTACATCTGAGGACGGACGTGTTAAATCAAATGTAATAACCGTTTGTGTAAGCAAGAACTTTGTTACTGATAACAAGATTGATCAGGATTCAATTGAAATTGTAAACGGTTATCAGGCTCAAGCAACACATACACCTACCTTTGGCGGCAGTAGTGACGGCGAATACTCTGCTTGCTACGATTGTAACTGGTATTCAAGCGATGAATCCGTTTTCACCGTTGAGCAAAAGGGTGACGGCAAAGGCAGTGCAGTGCTTTCTGCGCACGATGTAGGTGTGGCAACCCTTTACTGTGTAACAACTGATGGCGGTGTTGTAAGCACCTGTCAGGTAACTGTTTATCCGGACAAAGAAAGACTGGAGAAAATTGTAAATATCTGTGACAATACTTTTGTAAAGAGAACAACGGAAAACAGAACGCTTTATAATCAGTATATGAAGAAGCTTGACCTTGCTTACTATGTACTCTATGATGAGCCAATGGCATCTCAGACGTCCTGCGATAGCCGTGCAAATGAGCTTTTATATGCTTTCTATAGAATCGGCGGATTCATCGGTCTGGCAGGTGTACAGATTGTGGATTCCAAAAACAATGAACTTGAGAATAATCATATCACGATTAATGTAGGTGCAACGACAAAGTATACCAAATACAGCGTTGATTTTAACTATAGAATCAAACCGCTTGAAGCTATGTACAGCGATATCAAATGGACCTCTTCCAATGACAACAGTGAGGGAGGTATTACAGTTGATAAAAACGGTGTATGCAAGCCGACTTCGGACGATCCTTGTTCAGCTATTATTACCTGTACGGTAACAGATTTTATGGGCACCGAGTCCAGTGACAGCGTGTTCCTTACATTTGCAAGAACACCTGTAACAGGTGTAAGCATTGATAAGGAGCAGATTACAGGCGGTAAAATCGGTGAAACGGCGACAATAAAAGAAACGGTTACACCTACGCCTGTAGGTGTTGTCGGCGGTGCAAGCTGCACCAATGTTTACTGGTCGTCCAGTGACGAGAGCATTGCAGTAGTATCAAATGGTGAGCTTAAAGATGACAACGGAAAAGTTCTTCCTGCAGGAACAGTAAAATTTGTTGCAGGTGGCGACTGTATCATCTACTGTACTACCTATGACGGCGGATATACCGCACAGTGTGCAGTAAATGTTATTACAAATTATACTGCACTTGAACTGCTTGTGCAGCAGTATAACGATCTTCAGCTGAACTATATAAACTATTATCCTGATACATGGACTAAGTATACTGCGGCGATGACAAAGGCGCAGCAGATGCTTGGCGACGGCGGATATTCTCAGGCTGAAGTCAATGCAATGGTGAATGAGCTTGAAAAGGCATACAAGGGACTTCAGAAATATAACGAAATCAAGAAGGTAGAGCTTTATCTTGACGGCGAAGAAACGAAGGAATTCTATCAGTATAAGGTAAGTGTTCTTGTAGATAAGGGATTTAAATACACAGATGCAAATCTGGATCTGAACGTAAGACTTTATCCGAACAACGGCTCCTATAAGAGTATTACTTGGGAATCCTCCACCACAGATATCAGCGTATCCAAAGAGGGTGACTGTAAGCCGACAATCAACGATGCCTGCTACGGACTGATCACCTGTACGGTTGAGGATCACTTTGGCAGAAGCTTCACGGATTCCGTATGGGTATCCTTTGCACGTTATCCTGTAACAGCCCTTAAGCTTTCAGATGATAATATTTCAGGTGCAATAGGTGAAACACATCAGCTTGTTTGTACAGTTGAGCCTACAGGCCTTGCGGCTCCGCCTCATATCGGTGCAGCCAGCATTCAGAAGTGTTACTGGGAGTCTGATAATGAGGAGATTGCTACCGTTGCACAGGATGGAACCGTAACATTTGTAAGCGCCGGTTCAACCATTGTCCGTGCAGTATCCTATGACGGCGGTATATCGGCAGAATGTGTTGTATCCTCAGAGGGTGACAGAAGTGCACTTCGTAAGGCACTTGAGGATTACAGGAATGTAGATTATACAGATTATGCTTATGATTACGGTACAGCATTCAGAAGAGCTTATGTTCACGCTGAGGATGTTATGAACAGCAATGCTGTTTCGCAGCAGAATATTGATGATGCGGCAAACGAGCTCGTTGCTGCATATGAGGAAATGCTCAATCATCCATTTATAAAGGTTAATAAAATTGATGTCAATTATACAACCTATAAAAAGGCTCTCCCAACAAGTAAGGGCGATAAGGTGTCAAGCGGTGCAGTATCATCAAGTGATGCTCTTTCAGTAAACCTTTCAAGCGGTTATACAAATTGGAACAGCTATAACTTTGTAACACTTACAGCTACTCCTAATCCGGGAGACGCAATGTATAAGACAATCAGCTGGAATGTTGATTCCTCGTCTAAGATTAATTCAGAAATCAGTAATAATTCTATTACTTTAACGCCTAAGGAGCATGGCGACGGTGCGTGGGCAAATATTACTGTTAAAATTGTTGACCAGTACAACAGAGAGTATACAAGAACGATTTCTGTTGTACTGTCAGATAAAACGGTAACAGGCTTTGATATTACTGACAGCGAGCTGACAATCTGTGCAACAGATGCACCAAAGCAGCTTGCCTATACAGTCGGCGGCAGTGCAGAATTTACTGCTGTCAGCTGGAGCTCCTCCAATACAGATGTAGTCACGGTTGATGCAAATGGTGTTATTACACCTGTTAATAACGGTAAAGCAACTGTTACTGGTAAGACGCTTGACGGCGGATATACAGATTCTGTAGAAATTACAGTCGTAACCGATTTCAAACCGCTTATTCAAAAGCAGAAAGAGTATCAGACTGTTATTGATGAGGTTAAGGACTCCTATACATATACGAAGGAGTCACTCGATGTTCTGGCACAGGCAGTTGCTGAAGCACAGCAGATGATTACTGAGGGCAGAGCAACACAGGAAGAAATTAATCTGATGATTGAAAAGCTTGATAATGCATTCAATTCACTTGTGAAATATGTTGCAACAACAGGTGTTTCAATCGGCTTCAGTGAGGATCCGAGTGTCAGCGAAATCAATGAAGGCTTTATCCGTTATTCAGATGCAATTTCCATAAACGGAAAGAGCATAACGCTTGTACCGAATGTTGAGCCTGCCGGCTCCGTTTATACGGAGATGACCTGGACATCATCAAATCCGAATATTACAGTGAATAACGGTGTTGTTGATAATAACTCTGCAAGTGCAGGTGCATCTCTGATTACCTGTACAGTAAAAAATGTATACGGCGGCGAATATACCGCGTCAGTATATGTTTCCTTTGTAAGAAATACAAACATAGTAAAGGGCATCGGCTTTGATAAGGAGCGTGTATATGGTGCTCCTGCACAGACGGTTACGCTTGCACCAACCTTTACAGGTTCAAGCAATATTGCAGTTGTAAGCATCAAGGATTGTATTTATACCTCAAGTGATGAAAGCATAGCAACTGTTGATGAAAAGGGTGTTGTAACCTTTATTTCACAGGGCGAGGCAATCATTACTGCCACAGCACTTGACGGCGGTTATACTGCAACAATTAAAGCATATACCACTTGGGACACAACCGCACTCAGTGCAGCAATAGAGACTGCAAAGTCAATTACATATACCGATTATGCATATGATTACGGTACTGCCTTTAAGTCTGCTTATGATGAGGCTGTTGCCGTTTATGAAAATATTTATGCAAGCCAGGCAGAAATTGACAATGCCTGTGCAGTATTGACTGAAGCAACAACTGCCCTTGAGGGTCACGAGTTTATTACTCCTGTTGTAACCGTTTCACAGAATGGCGAAGTTCTTGGAAATGAGGGCTTTGTTAAGGTTGACGAGAATAATAATGCTGTTGTGGATATCCTTCTCAATGAAGGTGCAATGGTTAAATCCTTTGATATTACACCTGCTGATGAAAATGGTGTTGCCCTTCAGCTCAACGGCAATCAGCTTTCAGTCAATAAAACGGCTGAAAAGGGAACTTTCTCCCTCACCGTAAGAACAGTTGATGATTATGACAGAGAACAGATTAATACATATACTTTCAATGTTATCGACAATCCTATCCCTGTCACATCCATTGCACTTACCATTGATGGTACTGCAGTATCAGGCGCAGTGAATTACTCCTGCGGCGGTGCGTACAGTAATTTCAAGGGTGTTACTGTAGGCTATGTTCCTACACCTGCAAATGCAAATTCAATTGTAAGTGTTAAATACACATCATCAGACAAGGCTTATATCAGTGTTGATGAAAACACAGGTCTTGTTGAAGCGACAAACTTATGTAAGTTAGACCGTATTGTTTCATCTCATAAGACAACGATAACCTGTACGGTAACTAATCTTGACGGAACAGTGGTAACATCATCCATTGATATTACACTCACAAGAAAATAAGGAGGGATGACAAATGAATAGAAAAATGAAAAAATATATATCCCTCCTTTTGTCACTCACCATATTATTAGGCTGTTTCGGCATCAGCTTTACAGCCTTTGGTGATGATGAGGTTGTAATTAATGAGCAGAATTTCCCTGACCCTGTCTTTATGGAAATCGTTAAAAGATATGATACAGACAGTAGCGGCGGTTTGAGTGCCGCTGAAAGGGATGAAAGTCTGATGGATGTAATGGCACTGTCAGGTATGGTTGATGATAATGCTGAGGTTAAAACCCTTAAGGGTATTGAATATTTTGCAGACAGCTTAAGCGTTTTAAGATGCGGCGGTATCAATCTTGAGGAGCTGGATGTTTCAGCACTGTATAATCTGACATCATTGACCTGTGAGGGTAACTATCTAACTTCACTTGATGTTTCACACAATCCGAAGCTTATCACATTGAAATGTATGTCCAATGAGCTGACCTCATTGAATTTAGGCAATATCTCCAATATTGAAACGCTTTATTGCTTTGCCAATTCATTGGAAAGTATTGATGTTTCAAACCTTGTAAATCTGAAGGATTTCAAGTGCAATCAGAATGAGCTGACATCACTTGACGTTTCAAAGAATGTTAACCTGAAGATATTCAGCTGTTCATTAAATCATTTAAGGTCACTGGATTTAAGCAATAATACCAATCTGAACACAGTTGTAAAGTCAGCAATCGGCGGTCAAACTGTAACCGCACCGGCAGCAATAAACGGCTTGCAGATTACAGTTCCTTTTGCGGTTGATGATGCCCTTTGCATCAGAACAACCTCACTGGATAAGAACGATGTTTTCGGCTATACAATGGGTGAATTTGCAACCTATGATGTAAGCGAGATTGACAGCGGTGTTGACTATTCCTATTCCGTTTCAAATGACAAGTGTGAGGATATGGAGGTCCATATCGACGTTACAAGAGATTTCTATCAGGTAAGCTTTTATGCGGACGAGGAAATGCAGGAGCTTATAGGTAAACGATTTGTGAATAAAAATGAAGCCGCAAGAAATCCTGTAGAGCTTGTTCTTCCGCAGTGCAAGGAGCTGGACAGATGGAGCAGTGACGTTTCAAACATAACAGAGGATATTGAGGTTTATGCTATCTGGAAGGATAATCATTCATATGCTCTCAAGAGCTTTGAAAACGGAATTGCAACGATTGCTTGTGTGAATAATGATGATAGCTATACAGTAGCCTTTGTGGATTGCATCAATGCGACAGCAAAGGACAGCAATTACTGTGAATATCTGGATGTTGTAGCAGACGGCTATATCAATGCTAAGGATTATGCTCAGCTGCAGAAGATGTTTTAAATCAGAATAACACATAATAAAAACCTACCTTTGAGGGAGTCCTCTGAGGTAGGTTTTTTGCTATTGTGCTTGAGGTGTCAGCGTCCATATACGCCCCTGTCTTTATTGCCTATTCATTGTCGATATCCTCAAGAGCAATGCGAACCGCCTCCACAACAAAAGCAGTGAAGGTACAGCTTTTGCCTGCAATTGCCTTTTCAACCGCGTCAATAATATCATTGGGAAATCTTATATTCTTGTTTGTTTTCGGCGGTGTTACAGGTATCTGAAATTTTCTCATAGTATCACCTATCTATATTATAAATATCACATTTATAATACATCATATGATGTATTATTGTCAACAACAAATGTTGTATTTGTTATAATGATTTTGAGGTGATAAAATGAATCATTATAAAAGATTAAAGGATTTAAGGGAAGACAGAGACTTAACTCAAGAAGAGCTTGTGGAAATATTGAATATGCATAAAACAACATATACAAACTATGAACAGGGAAAAAGAGAGCCTCCCTTTGAATTAATTATTAAACTTGCAAAATTTTATAACGTAACTATAGACTATATTGCAGACTTAACTGATACGCCGACCAAATTGCCAAAAAAATAATATTGCGGGACAATATGTAATCGTCCCCTACGGAATAGCAATAACATTTTTATAACAATACAAAAAACCGCGAACACGTTCGCGGTTTTTTGTTTTATCGTAGGCGCGGATTCCATATCCGACCTCATGGAGTTAAATGATATTTTATTGATTCTCTTTTTTCTTTTTTACAATCATTGTTCTCATTGAATTTGCAATTGCAATCAGGCAAACACCCACATCACCGAACACTGCAAGCCACATTGCGTTTTCATCGAAAATACCTGTTGCACAGCCAATGATTATGAGAATTTTTACTGCAAGGGAGAAGATGATATTTTCCTTAACAATTGCTAAGGTCTTTTTAGCAATTCTTCTTCCTGTCGGAATTTTTGAAAGGGAGTCACTCATAATTACCATATCCGATGCTTCAATTGTTACATCTGAGCCGACAGCGCCCATAGCTATTCCTAAATCTGCCTGTGCAAGAACAGGGGCGTCATTTATTCCGTCTCCGGTGTACAGTACGGAGCTGCCCTTTTCCTGAAGCTCTTTTACTTTTGCAACCTTTTCATCAGGCATAAGCTTTGCGTACACTGTATCTATTCCTGCTTTTGCGGCTATATCCTTTGCAATCGGTTCCTTGTCGCCGGTAAGCATTACAGTGTGCGTAATGCCTTGCTTGTGCAGCCGGGCAAGTGCATCCTTGCTGTCCTGCTTGATTATATCGGCGAATACGATATCGCCCTTGAATTCCGTTTCACTTGCACAGTAAACGGCTGTTCCTATACATTCCGTTTCTTTAAAATCAACACCGATTTTCTGCATCAGCTTTTCATTGCCGACGTAATACTTTGTTCCGTCCACAACTGCCGATACGCCCATACCTGCATAGTTTTTAGCATCTCTGACGTCACATTCATCTGCATAGTGGCTGAAGGCAAGGCTGATTGATTTTGCCAGAGGATGTGTGGAATATCTTTCACAGGCAGCAATGATTTTTAAAAGCTCCCTGTGCTGATTGTCACTGCAGTGGCAGTGGTAGCATTCACAGTTTACATATTCAAATTTACCGCTGGTAATTGTGCCTGTTTTGTCAAATACGCCTGTATCAACCTTTGCAAGTGCTTCAAGATAGTTGCTGCCCTTTATGAGAATACCCTCCTTTGAGCAGGCACCTATGCCGCCGAAAAAGCTCAGCGGAATTGAAATGACAAGAGCGCAAGGGCAGGAAACGACAAGTGCGGATAAGCCTCTGTAAATCCATTCCTTCCATTCACCGCCGAAGAAAATAGGCGGAACAAGGATAATGAGTAACGCAATGAGACAGACGATAGGCGTATAAATACGTGCAAAGCGAGTGATAAAATGCTCGGCATTGCTCTTTTTGTCTTCTGCATCTTCAAGCATATCCAGTATTTTTGAAACAGTTGAATCCTTGTATCTCTTTGTTGCCTCAACCTTTAATGCACCGTCAACATTTACAGAGCCTGCCAGTACCTCGTCACCTACGGATTTTGATACAGGAATAGATTCGCCTGTGAGTGCTTTCATATCAAGCTCTGCGCAGCCCTCAATGATTTTGCCGTCAATGTCAAGCTTTTCACCCGGCTTGATAATCATAATATCTCCGATTTCAACATCTTCAGGTGATATTACAGTTTCGGCATCGTCACGCAGAACCGTAACCTCCTGCGGCTTAAGCTCCAGCATATCCTTAATGGACTTACGGCTTCTCTGCACGGCAAGGCTCTGCAAAAATTCACCGATTGTGAAAAGAAACATTACCGCACAGCCTTCGGTATATTCACCGACTGCAAATGCACCGATTGACGCAATGCCCATAAGAACGTTTTCATTGAAGATATCACCGTGAATGATTCCCTCAACCGCTTCCTTGATGATTGAAAAACCGACTATAAGGTACGACAGACCGAAGCAGAGCAGATATACAAAGCTTGGTATATCTATTACACCCTTTTCGGTTAGCTCATTTAATATGTAGCCGATAACAAGCAGTATTCCGCCTGTGGCTATCTTAAAAATAAAATCTTTTTTATTGAGTTCTTCGTGAGCATGGTCGTGTCCGCAGCCGCAGCCGTCGCCGTGATGATGTTCGTGTTTGCAGTCACAGCATTCACTGTGATCGTGTTTCTGTTTTTCTTCCATAGTTATTCCTCCACGTGCTCAGTAGCACAATTAATAATTGTTTTTACGTGATCGTCTGCAAGAGAATAAATCATATTTTTGCCGTCACGCCTGTATCTGATTAAATGGTTTTGCTTCAGCACTCTCAGCTGGTGGGATATCGCTGTCTGGCTCATTTCCAGCCGCTGTGCAATTTCACCTACGCAAAGCTCACCGTCAAACAGTGCAACCAAAATACGTATCCTTGTTGAATCGGAAAACACCTTGAACAAATCAGCTAGGTCGTAAACGATTTCTTCATCAATAAATTCGTTTGTTTCCATAATATGTACCTCATATGAATGGTTGTTCATATGAGCATTATATATCACTTATCAAAGATTGTCAACTGTTTTTTTAAATCAACTGTTGCAAGCAGTATATCCTCAACTCTTTTGCCTTTGTTTCTGAGTTGTCTTTCAAGCTCTTCCTTATCTATTTTTGCATTTTTTAAATCCTTTTCCATAATTCGTCCGTCAACAATAACATTGATGCAAAGTCCTTCTTTTTCAGGGGCAAAGTTAAAGTCCTTAGGGTTGAGCTGCCTTTTCAGAGGTACAGGCAAAAAGCTGATTTTTCCTGTAGTTTCCATAATTGCATAATCAATGTCCGACAGATTAAAGTAGCCGCTTCCTCTTGCGCTTGTAAGCAGATCATTGAGTTCAATTCTTGCTTTTTTCAGATTCTTTTTTATTATTTTACCGTTTTCAATAAGGATAATCGGCTGGCCTGATATGAATTTTCTTGCTTTAATGCTTTTCTGAGAAATATAGGAAAGCAGTATTCCCACAGCTCCGTAAATCACCATTGCACCTACGCCCTTCCACCATTCCAGATCGATATTGGTTGCCATTTCCGCAGCGATTGAACCGATTGAAATTCCGACAACATAGTCAAAAAAGCTCATTTCACTTATCTGTCTGAAACCAATCAGTTTTGTCAGAATAAAAAGAACCGTTAATGATACAAGAGAAAGAATAATTATATAAACAAATTCCATAAAATCACCCTATTTATTTTGTGCAATTTTTTTGTTTATATTTATTTTAATGTATGGTATAATCATTTTGTTATCTGCCATTTGATTGAGGGGTGTGAAATTGGGAAAGCTTGGGATTAAAACAGCGGTTTTCGGACTTGCGGTAAACTTTGCTTTGTTTTTATTAAAGCTCTATATCTCAATCAGCTCAAATTCCCTTTCAATTTATTGCGATGCAGTAAACAATCTTGCTGATACGCTTTCTTGTATGATTGCACTTGCAGGCTTTATCGTGATTTTAAAGCTTAACGAAAGAAAGAGTCAGCGTGTTCAGGCTCTTGCAACCTTTGTAATCGGTATAGCACTGATCGCTGTCGGTCTGAGCTTTGCATATAACGGTGCTGAACGCCTGATGTATCCGGTGGCAGTTTCGTATTCAAAAAAATATGCATTGCTGGTGATTGTAACAATTCTTGTTAAAATTTTAATGGGTATCATTTATATCTTAATAAATAGAAAGCAGTCTTCACCGGTGTTCAAAACGCTTATACTTGACAGCTTTCTTGACAGTGCGGTAACATTCACTGCATTGCTCGGCTTTTCACTGACAACAAAAATCAATTACGCCGTTGACGGCGTTGTTGCGGTTGTAATCGGTCTTGTTGTTGCTGTCAGTGCAATAAAAACGGTAATAAATCAAGCAAAATTTTTAGTTAATGACTGAGAGGGGTAAACATTATGTCAGCTAAAACAAAAACCAAAAAAACACCAAAGCAGCGTTTTAAGATTTTTCTTAAGGTACTGCTTATCATCGTACTGGTTATCGCACTACTTTGCGGTATTCTTGCATCTGTTTCAGCGGTTGGTCTGAAGTCAAACAGTAATTTCATTGAGACTATTGAGACAGTCAGCTTTGACAATCAGCTTGAGCCTGTACTGGATGATAACGGCTGTTACACCTTTACGACAGATGATCATTTTAAAGTGATTCAATTGACTGACGTACATATCGGCGGCGGATTCCTCAGTATAAAAAAGGACTCAATGGCAATCAATGCCGTTGCAGCAATGATTACTGCGGAAAAGCCTGACCTTGTTGTTATCACAGGCGATATTGCATATCCTGTTCCGTTCCAGGCAGGTACATTTAACAATAAAACAAGTGCAGAGCTTTTTGCTCAGCTTATGGAAAAGCTCGGTGTTTACTGGGTTCCTGTTTTCGGTAACCACGATACGGAGGCTTATTCCTATTATTCACGTGAAAAGATTTCAGAATTCTATTCACAGGAAAAGTTTTCTCACTGCCTGTTCCAGTCAGGTCCGGAGGATGTGGACGGCTACGGTAACTCAATCATTAATGTGAAGAACACAAAGGGTGAAATTACCCAGAGCCTTGTTATGCTGGATTCCCATTCCTATGTTGATAATGATTATTTCGGAATTATGTGGAAGTATGATACCATTCACGAAAGTCAGGTGAAATGGTATGAAGATTCCCTTAATAAAATCAAGGCTGAAAACAATGATGTTATGCCGAAATCACTTGCATTCTTCCATATTGCAATTCCTGAATACAAAACAGCTTGGGACGAATATAGGGCAAATGATTTTAATGATACAGAAAACGTAAAATATATCTACGGTAAAGCAGGTGAAAAGGATTACTCTGTTTACACAAGTGAGTATAATTATGGCTTCTTCGATAAGGTTAAGGAGCTTGGCTCAACACAGGGTATGTTCTGCGGTCACGACCATCTGAACAATTTCTCAATTGATTATAAGGGCGTTCGCCTGACTTACGGCTATTCCATTGACTACCTTGCATATACCGGAATCATGAAGTTCGGCTTGCAGAGAGGCTGCACTGTAATCGACATTGCACCTGACGGCAGCTTTGAGTCACATCTTGAAAACTATTATCAGGATAAGTATCAGACTGCAAAGGAAAAGGAGCAGGTTGATATGGTAGGAAATTATCACAGCGAATTTGATAATCAGTAAAAAAACAGTTGACAAATCACACAAGAGGAATATAATAGTTATTGCAGACGATAGTCTGACTAAAATATTTTCAGGGCGAGGTGTAATTCCTCACCGGCGGTTACAGTCCGCGACCCATAGCAATATGGCTGAATCGGTGAAATTCCGATACCGACGGTTAAAGTCCGGATGAGAGAAAATGTTTGGCTGATATTTTATATTTGTATATATTTATAAATTCAGCCTGTGGTCAAAGCATTTACGCCCTGACGTTTTTCGCGTCAGGGCTTCTCTTTTTGCCCAATTAAAAGGAGAAAAAATGAAAAACAAAACAAACAACAAAACAAAAATTCTGACCCTGACTGCAATGTTCTGTGCATTGGCATTTGCAATGACGGCAGTTATAAGGGTGCCTGTGGTACTGTTCCTTAAATATGATCCTAAGGATATTATCATAGCATTGAGCAGCTTTATTCTCGGTCCGATGTCTGCAATCGTAGTCAGTGTTATAACATCAGTAATTGAAATGGTTACCATAAGTGACACCGGCCCTATCGGATGCGTAATGAACATAATCTCAAGCTGCTCATTTGCCTTTACTGCCGGCCTTATTTATAAAAAGAAAAAAACACTTTCAGGTGCAGCAATCGGCTTGATTGCGGGCTGTGTTGTTCAGGTTGTGGTAATGCTTCTTTGGAATTACTGTATTACCCCCCTTTATATGGGTTATCCGAGAGAGGCAGTTGCAGAATTGCTCTTGCCTGCATTTCTGCCGTTTAATTTAATTAAAAGCTGTCTTAATGCGGCTTTTGCATTCCTGTTATACAAGCCGATTGTCGGTGCACTGCGCAAAACACATCTTATTCCTGAAAGCACATCAGAAAAAGCAAAGGCGAATATTCCTATGATTATTATTTCTGCCCTTGTGATTATCACCTGTGTTTTGGTTATTCTTTCAATGAATGAGATTATATAACAGAATTAAGGATGAAGTTTCGTAACAGTTGACACTTTTGATATAATGGTTTAAAATAGCTGATATGGCAATATTTGTTATATCGGCTATTTTTGTATATAAATTAGGATGTGAAAAAATGAAGCTTTCATTTGTTGTTCCGTGTTATAATGAAGCAGATAATGTAAAACCATTTGCAGAAGAGATATTCAGAAGTTTTCCTGTTACTGAGGATTATGAGATTGTATTTGTAAATGACGGCAGTGCTGATAATACCTTTGAAAATTTAAAGGAAGTAAAAAAAATCAGTCCCTGCAATATTAAAATTATTAATTTTTCAAGGAATTTTGGTAAAGAGTCTGCAATGTATGCAGGACTTCAGAATGCCTGCGGTGAGCTGGTTTCCATTATAGATGCTGATTTGCAGCAGGATCCTGCCATAGTTAAAAAAATGGTTGAAATGCTTGACTCCAATCCGGATGTCGATTGCATTTGTGCCTGTCAGGAGGACAGGCATGAGGGTAAATTTACAACAGCGTGCAAAAACGCTTTTTACAAGTTTGCTGATAAATTTACGGAAATTTCTTTTAAGAGCGGTGCGTCGGATTTCAGAACATTCAGAAAAAGTGTTCGTGATGCTCTGCTTTCAATGGGCGAATTTCACCGTTTTTCAAAAGGACTTTTCAGCTGGATAGGATTTAATACCGTTTATATTCCGTATACTGCAAAAGAACGCCAGGCAGGCAAAAGCAGTTTTAATTTCATCAAGCTGTTAAGGTATGCATTTGAGGGAATTATTGCGTTTTCAACCGCACCCCTTAAATTTGCATCTGTTTTAGGCTCAGTTGCTACTGTTTTCAGTATTGTATATGCAGTGATAACGATTATCAGAAAGCTTGTCAGTCATATTAATGTGGACGGTTTTACACAGCTTGTCATACTTATTTCATTTCTCGGCGGTATTCAGCTGTTCACTATAGGAATTATCGGTGAATACCTTGCACGAAATTATATTCAGACAAAGAAGAGACCGATTTATATCGCTAAGGAAATCATAAGCTACGAGGAAAATTAAATATAAGATATTAAAAAACATTATGTTGATATTTAATCGTTTTTGTAGTATAATATTTCAAGCAAAAATTTAATTTTATATAGGAGATGTAATTATGCCATTAGTTACTACTACTGAAATGTTCAAAAAGGCATACGAGGGCGGTTACGCTATCGGTGCTTTCAATGTAAACAATATGGAGATTGTTCAGGGTATCACCCGTGCAGCAAAGAAGCTTAATGCTCCTGTAATTCTCCAGTGCTCAGCAGGTGCAAGAAAGTATGCATCACACGATTACCTTGTTGCCATGGTAAAGGCTGCTGCTGAGGAGACAGATCTTCCAATCGCTCTTCACCTTGATCACGGTCCTGATTTTGAGACCTGTAAGTCTTGTATTGACGGCGGCTTCACATCTGTTATGATTGACGGCTCATCTCTTCCTTATGAGGAGAATGTGGCTCTTACAAAGAAGGTTGTTGAGTATGCACATGCTCACGGCTGTGTTGTTGAGGGTGAGCTCGGTACTCTCGCAGGTGTTGAGGATGATGTTCAGGTTGATGCTGAGGATGCATCTTACACAAAGCCTGAAGAGGTTTATGATTTCGTAACAAGAACAGGTGTTGATTCACTTGCAATTGCTATCGGTACAAGCCACGGTGCTTACAAATTCAAGCCCGGTCAGAAGCCACAGCTCAGATTTGATATTCTTGAAGAGGTTGGCAAGAAGCTTCCAGGTTTCCCAATCGTTCTTCACGGTGCTTCATCTGTTAATCAGGAGCACATCAAGATGATTAATCAGTACGGCGGTGAGATGCCTGATGCTATCGGTATCCCTGAGGAAATGCTCAGAGAGGCTGCATCAATGGCTGTTTGTAAGATTAATGTTGATTCAGATATCCGTATCGCAATGACAGCTGCTGTAAGAAAGCACTTTGCTGAAAATCCAACACACTTTGACCCTCGTCAGTATCTTACTCCTGCAAGAGAGCTTATTGAAGAGGTTGTTGCTCATAAGATTGATGTTGTATTCGGTGCAGCAGGTCACGCTAACGATTAATTAAAATAATAAGACGAAACATTTAATCCAAAGGACATATTGTCCTTTGGATTATTTTGTAATATCATTCTGTGAACAGATAAATCGGAATTTGTTGATTAGTTATAAAAAATGTTATTGATACTCTGTAGGGCAGGGGCTTGCTCCTGCCGAATGTAAATTTGATATTACGGTGAGAGCAAGCCCTCACCCTACGATTATTCAATTCATATTTATTGTATTATAAATCCTAATTTGTTTATCAAAATTTATGCAATAAAAAACCGCGATTCAGTTCGCGGTTTTCTTCGTTATTCAAGACTTTTATATTTTGCAGTTATATTAATTTTTCTATTTCGCTGATTATCAGTTTGTTGATATGTCTGCTCAGTGCGGTCTGAAAAATCCATATAATTGACGGCAGTAAACAAATTACAATTACAGCAGGTACACTGAATTTGTCAAGAACAATACCGACTATGCCGATTGCCCAGAAAAACAGTGTGAATAAAACAGAAACCGCAATCAAGGATACGCTAGGCAGAATATCAATTTCAAGCTTTTTATCGGAGCGTTTTATCAGATTAATTTTTGGATTTGCAAACAGAGTGAATGTTCCGTTGTATCTCGCACTTAGTCCTGAAATGCTTTTCTTGCAGGTGAACATTCTGCTTTTATTGATTTTTTCAAAAAATTCTTCCGTGCTTTCAACGTCTGTTGTATATTTCAATTTTCCATTTCCTTTTTTATGTAATCGCAGTAAAGCCTGATGATATCAATATCCGTTTTTTCATAGATCATTCTTGCACCCACAGTGTCCTCAATTTCATTGAACACAAGCTGTCCACTGTGAAACAGAAAGTCAACACCTATGTAATCACTGTCTGTCAGGCTGATTACTTTTTTCACCAGCGCTTTTTCCGTATCTCTCAGATGATATACTGTGGCGCTCCCTCCGAGACAAAAGTTGGAGCGGAAATCCGTTTTGCTTTCACGCAGAATGGCGGCAATGATTTCTCCGCCGATTGCCCATACTCTCAAATCCTTTCCTAAGGTATCGCAGGGCATCTGATAAACATAATTTTTTTCAAAGGGCTCAGCCTTGTCAAGCAGAACAACCCCCTGACCGCCGTGACCATCGACCGGCTTTTTTACAACAGGGGTCTTTGTATAATCAATCGGCATTATCGGAATATCATTTTCTGCCATAAATTCATAGCAGTATTGCTTATCATTTGCAAGTCTTGAAAGCTTTGACGGATTGAAAACTCTTATTTCCTTTTCCTCGAAATATTTGCCGATTTTATAATCGTTTGTTCGGTTTATCACAAAGTCGGCATTCCCTCTGAAATCAGGATTTACCAAATCAATGTTCAGATTTTCTTTGAATTTTTCTATAGCAAAGGCGTTACGCACCGCCTCTTTTGCCGAATATATGAGTACACCTTTCATCTGATTTTCTCCGTGATTTCATTGAAAATAATCGGTGCAATATCCAGTCCCGTGCAGTTCATTATATTGATGATGTGTGCATTTGAGTTTACTTCGCACACCATACCGTTTTCAAGAATATCAACACCGCCAAAGGTGAGACCAAGTGTATTGCAGGCAGTGACCGCCGTTTCAATTTCTGCGGCCGTCGGCTCGTAAGGACACATTGTGCCGCCGTTTGTAACATTTGAACGGAAATCATTTTCATTTATCCTCTTTACAGCACTCACACATTTGCCGCCGACGATTTCAAGCCTTGCATCCCTGCCTGCACATTCCGTTATAAACTCCTGTAATATAAAAGGCTTTTCGGTGATATGCTGCATAATTTCATCAAAGCTGTGGCACAGGTGAACCTGCTCCCCAAAGGAGCCAAAGCATTCCTTGAAAACTAAAGGCAGGCCGAGAATGTCGATTGCTTTTGTAACAAATTCGCTCATATCAGCTTTAAAAAAGCATTTAGGTGCTATAAGTGTTTTCGGCTGAGGTACAATGCCGTCAAGCGCAATATAAGTCCTTGCCTTGTCGTCGCAGAGTGCAATAGCATGTGAAGAGTTGAAAACAGGCATTCCTTCCTTTTCAAGCCGTTTTGCCAGATTGATATCCTTGTCCCAAAAGAGAACAAAATCAGCCTGTGCACGTTCAGTGGCAAGCTCAAGATTGGTTTTCATTGTCAGTTTGATATTCATCTGTTTTGCAGATGATATAAGATGATGATGCAGTTCATTAAACTTATTGCTGTTTAAAAAGTGGTTAACTACTAATATTCCATTCATTTATTATCTCCAAGTCTTAGGGTGACGGAAGTTACCAACTTATTGTAACATTCTGTCTTGCTTTTTTCAATGTAATAGTATAAAATAACAATATTAAAAGTTATAGGATTAACGGAGGATAAGAATATGACAGAGTATAAGCTTAAATACGGTTGTAACCCGAATCAGAATCCTGCACGAATTCATATGGACGGCAAGGAGCTTCCATTTGAAATACTCAACGGAGCAGCAGGATATATTAATCTTTTAGATGCATTTAACTCATGGCAGCTTGTGAAGGAGCTGAAGGAGGCTACAGGTCTTCCGAGTGCAGCTTCCTTTAAACACGTTTCACCTGCAGGTGCGGCAGTTGCTCAGCCGCTTGATGATATTGACAGAAAAGTATGTATGGTACCTGACGGACTTGAGCTTTCACCGATTGCACAGGCTTATGTGCGTGCAAGAAGCTGTGACAGACAGTCTTCCTTCGGTGATTTTGCGGCTCTCAGTGACGAATGTGATGCTTCTGTTGCAAAGTTCCTTGTTAAAGAGGTAAGCGACGGTATCATCGCACCGTCTTATACAGATGAGGCACTTGAAATTCTCAAATCTAAGAGAAGAGGTAATTTCCTTATTATTAAAATGGACGCTGATTATGTTCCTGAGGAGATGGAGACAAAGCAGGTATTCGGTATCAAGTTTGAGCAGAAGCGTAATAACGCTAAAATTACTATGGACCTTTTCAACGATATGCCGACCAAGATTAAGGAAATCCCTGAAATTGCAAAGATTGATTTGCTCATTTCAATGATTACTTTAAAGTATACACAGTCAAACTCAGTAGTTTATGCACAGGGCGGACAGACTCTCGGTGTCGGTGCCGGTCAGCAGAGCCGTATCCTTTGTACTCGTATGGCAGGTAATAAGGCTGATATGCTCTGGCTCAGAAGAAATGAAAAGGTGCTCAATCTTCCGTTTATTGAGGGCATCCGTAAGTGTGATGCAGATAATGCGATTGACCTTTATATTTCAGATGAGTATGAGGAGCTCCTCAAGGACGGTGTATGGCAGAGATATTTCACAGAGTGCCCTGCTCCGTTTACGAAGGAGGAGAAGGACGCTTGGCATGAAAAGATGACCGATGTTGCTCTCGGCTCCGATGCATTCTTCCCATTTGAGGATAATATTGAAAGGGCTGTACGTTCAGGCGTTAAATACATTGCGCAGCCGGGCGGCTCAGTAAGAGATGAGGCTGTTATTGAGTGCTGTGATAATCACGGTATCGCAATGACTATGACAGGCATCAGACTTTTCCATCACTAAGATTCAAATATAATAAACAAACAATGAAAGAATAATCTTAGGGTTATTCTTTCATTTGCTATAGGTGACAATTATGAAAATGATTTCGTGGAACGTGAACGGTTTACGTGCGTGTATGAATAAGGATTTTGAAAAATTCTTTAGTGAAACAGATGCGGATATCTTCTGCCTGCAGGAAACCAAGCTGCAGGAGGGACAGATTGATTTTTCCCCTGAGGGTTATAACTGCTACTGGAACTATGCTGAGAAAAAGGGGTATTCCGGCACTGCCATATTTACCAAGAAAAAGCCTGTCAGTGTAAAATACGGTATGGGTATTGATGAACACGATAAAGAGGGCAGACTCATTACGCTTGAATTTGAGAATTTCTATTTTGCCACAGTTTATGTTCCCAATTCTCAGAGGGAACTGAAAAGGCTTGACTATCGTATGCAGTGGGAAAATGATTTCAGAGACTATATCCTCACTCTTGAAAAATCAAAGCCTGTTATTTTCTGCGGTGACCTGAATGTGGCACATAAGGAAATTGATTTGAAAAATCCTAAGACCAACCATAAAAACGCAGGCTTCACCGACGATGAAAGGGAAAAGCTTACATTGATGCTTGACAGTGGCTTCACAGATTCTTTCAGATTTTTCTATCCTGATGCTGAGGGCATTTACAGCTGGTGGTCCTATATGTTTAAAGCAAGGGAAAAGAATGCAGGCTGGAGAATTGATTATTTCATAACATCAAAAGCACTTGATGATAAGCTTGAGGACGCTAAAATTCATACCGATATTTTCGGCTCTGACCATTGTCCTATCGAGCTTGATATTAACATTTAATTTTACGAGGTAAGCTATGTCCATTCTTATTTGTCCTGTTTGTAATGAAAAACTGAATAAAACAGGCAATTCCCTGAAATGCACCAATCATCATTCCTTTGATTTTTCAAAGGAGGGGTATGTCAATCTGCTTTTGGGCTCAAAAAACGGTGATAAAACAGGTGACAGCAAGGATTCTGCAAGGGCACGTCACACACTGCTTGCAAAGGAATATTATAGCTGTCTAAAAAATTATCTTACGGAAAAGCTGCAGGGCACTGTTCTTGATATCTGCTGCGGTGAGGGGTATTATGATGATTATGAGGGCGAGCTCTATGGCTTTGACATCAGCAAGGAAATGATACGTCTTGCCTCAAAGAGTAAAAAAGATAACCATTATTTCGTTGCGAATTTATCCTCCATTCCTGTGGAAAGTGAAACTGTGGATACGGCACTTCATCTTTTTGCACCGTTTAATGAAAAGGAATTTTCAAGGGTGCTTAAGAAAGACGGAACACTTTATTCCGTAGTCGGCGGTGAAAATCATTTGTGGGAGATGAAAGAGCTTATCTATGACACCCCTTATAAAAACGATGAACAGCCGCCGAAAACAGAGAATCTTAAGCTGATATCAAAAACAAAGATCAGCGACAGGGTGAAAATACCGCAGGAGGATTTGAAAACTCTTTTTTCAATGACGCCCTATTTTTACAGAACGAGTGAAAAGGATAAGGCAAAGCTGAATGATGTAAGCGAGCTTCTGCTGACAGTGGAATTTGTAATTTTTGAATATAAAAAGGAAGAGATTATCAATGGATAGCCTTTGTGAAAAATGCTGGTATAACGAGTATGATGACGAGACGGATGAGAGCTTTTGCTCTCTCGTCCTCGATGAGGATGAATATGTCCGCCTGATGCAGGAGCAGAATAAATCCTGCCGATACTTCCGTCCTGACGGCAGTGAATATGATATTGTAAGGAAACAGAATTAGTTTAAATTATTGTTTATTGTAGGGGCGGATTCCATATCCGCCCTCTATTATTTATATATTGTGGGACGATATGGAATCCGCCCCTACGGAATATCAATAACATTGTTTTTACACTAAACAATAATTTATTGTTAGTATTGAGGAAATTATTATGAACCGACTTTTAATTGTTGACGGTAATAATCTGTTGTTTCAGATGTTTTTCGGTATGCCTGCGAGAATCGTAAATGAACAGGGTAAAGCAATTCAGGGTACACTGGGATTTACAGGTGCGTTATTGAAAATAATCCGCAAAACGAATCCAACACACATTGCAGTATTTTTTGACGGAGAACACGAAAACCATCGTACTGCCCTCAATTCTGATTACAAGGCAAACAGAATGGATTACAGTGAAGTTCCTGAACAGGATAACCCCTTTTCACAGCTTCATGATGTTTATGATGCACTTGATTATCTTGGTATAAAGCATACTGAAACCATAAATTGTGAAGCGGATGATTTAATTGCAGGTTATGCGCTGACATACGGACAGGAAAATGAAATTATCATTTCATCCTTTGACAGTGACTTTTTTCAGCTGATAACAAATCATGTATCTGTACTCAGATATCGCGGTGATAAAACAGTAATCTGTACACCTGATTTTATAAAGGAAAAATTCGGCATTGCACCGTCGCAATATGCAGATTTTAAATCCCTTATCGGTGATGTATCTGATAATATTAAGGGAGCAGATAGAGTAGGTCCTAAAACAGCGGCACTGCTTCTGAATGAGTTTGGCACTCTGCAGAATATTCTTATAAATGCAGATAAGATAAAGAGACCGTCAATCAGAGAATCTGTAACCGGAAATTCCGAAAGACTGAAAATGAATTATAAAATTATCCGGCTTGACAATTCAGCTTTGCTTCCATTTGAACTCAGTGAACTTAAATATACTTTTACTGAAATAACGACAAATGAGGTATTAAAGGGTATAGGCTTAAAGTAAAATTATATAATAATAAAAAATACCTTACGTAACCTATTGCTTGTTACGTTGCGTAATGCTTTACAATAGGGACTGTAAGGAGGTGAAGGACTTATGTCGAAATACACAACAGGAGAAATGGCTAAGCTTTGCAATGTTACTGTGCGCACGGTTCAGTACTATGATACAAGGGGAATATTAATTCCTGCCGAGCTGAGTGAAGGCGGCAGACGTCTTTACAATGATGATGATTTGAAAAAGCTGCGTCTCATCTGTTATCTTAAGAATATCGGCTTATCCCTTGACAGCATTGCCGATATACTGACTGCTGAAAATGGTAAAAATGTTATTTCTACCATTCTGCAGGAGCAGAGGGCACAGCTGAAAAATGACATTGAACAGCAAAAGGAAAGCCTTAAGGAGATTGACGGCTTTTTGAATGAGCTTGAAAGCTGCAGGTCATTTTCTGTTGAATCTATAAAAGACATAGTGAATTTTATGGAGAACAGGCAATCGCTGAAAAATCTGCATATAAAAATGATTCTGGTAGGACTTGTTGTAGATGCTATTGAGATTTCAACAATTGTTCTCTGGTTTGTTAAAGGAATATGGATTCCTTTTGCAGTCGGAATGGTAATCGTTGTTCTTCTCGTTTCGTGGATATTTAATGTTTACTGTAAAAATACAGCCTATATTTGTCCCGAATGCCACGAGATTTTCAAGGCAGATAAAAAAGAAATTTTCTTTGCAAAGCATACACCGAAAACCAGAAAGCTCACGTGTACCCACTGCGGTTATAAAGGCTACTGCGTTGAAGTAGGAAATAAGCAATAATAAAACATCCTATAGTCAATTTGACTATAGGATGTATATTTTTTGTCTCTTCAGCAAAGAATAAACCCCCGGTTCTACCGGGGGAAATAAAAAGCTTTAGTAAAAATAAAATCGCCGAG